>Ga0222715_10000609_pt1 | contig 35766 bp, 53 predicted proteins | sample C33_9DmetaG_FD_165056 | JGI IMG/M metagenome (GOLD analysis project Ga0222715, IMG submission 165056) | Estuarine water microbial communities from San Francisco Bay, California, United States - C33_9D | ecosystem: Environmental > Aquatic > Marine > Unclassified | place: USA: California...
AGGTATATTAGCAGCGTACTGTAACAAACAAGGATTTAGTATTGTTGGATTGAGGACAATGGCGAGTAAGTTACAAACAAGCTATCAGAATGTCTTTAACCAACTAAAGAAGTTAGAAGAGCTAGGGTATGTAGAGAGTAGAAAACGATCTGCCTATCCAGGCATTAGAGGTAACTTGAGACGAATTATTTTTGATGACTCAATCAAGTGGGATGATGTAAAAGGTTATATGTTGGATAACGAAGATATTAAGCATATAGTTAAAGTAAATAAGATTGATAACTTTGAGGAGTAGTTATGATTGAATTTGCATTTGTCATGGTAATTAATTTAATGCCTGAGCCATTTTCTAAATGGGAGTATGTTGGAAATTTTAACTCGTGCCAAGAGGCGGTTTTGTATGTCAACTTACATTATCCAGATCCAAATGAAGTTGAAATGGAATATAAGTGTTTACAAAAAGAATATATTTATTTACCAAAAGATACACAGATTATTAATAGAGACATGAAGAATGGATCTGTTAGATATTATGATTCGCATGATGTCTGTAAAGTAAAAAGGAATTGTACTGAAGCTTAAAGAGTTCTACCATATGATATGCGATGAGTTTAACAATGGTAACAACTTAGAGTATAAGTGGACGAGAGCAGATGGGTATTGGAAAATGACTAAGGGGTTTTTCAATGGTGGTCGGTCAGTCTCTCTCCACTCCCTAGCACAAGCGTTGAAGTACGATAAGCAAGCGAAAGAGTTAAAGAAGAAGAAGAAGCAACAACCCAAGAGTAAAAAGATTATTAATAAATACAAAGGAGATTAGCGTGAGTGATTTGAAACCATTTCTAGTTAGACTAACACCAACCAGTGTTGATCTGCTAGGTAAAGCAGCAAAGGAACAAGAAAAAACTAAAGCTGGAATTATTAATGAAGCAATCAAGTCCTATCTTGGCAAAGACATAAACAGTAGACTAAACAAGTTATGAAAAAAACTGTTCGGCTAGATTTACCTTACCCACCAAGTGTTAATACTTATTGGAGGGCAAATGGACACAGAAGATATATTAGTCCAGCTGGGGTAAAGTTTACCGAAGAGGTATCGCTTGTTGTCAAAAATAAAAAACCGCGAACATTTGGCGATAAACAAGTTGCCATAAGCGTAATGATTCATCCTAGATCTAAACGAAAGTTTGATTTAGACAACACCTTAAAAGCTATTTTAGATGCATTAATGAAAGCTGGCATGTATGATGATGATAGCCAGATTGAATATATCGAGATAGCTAGAGGGGAACACATCGATGGCGGTAAAGCTGTCGTACATTTATATGATTATATAGGAGAAGAACATGGCTCAGGATTATGAAGTTAAACCAGGACAAGGATCAGTTTGGCCGAACGACCGCAAGACAGAAGATTGGCATGCAGATCACAGAGGGAAAATATTATTACCTGATGGAAGTGAACACTACATCGATTTATGGAATAACGAAAAGGGTGGCAAGACTTGGATGGGGATCAAGATTGGTAATCCTGTTCAAAACTCAGGTAGCACCGCACCAGTACAAAATACAAGCAAAGCTCCTCAACCTGAAAGCTTTAGCGAAATAGAAGATGATCTACCCTTTTAATGGCTGAAACTAAAAACAAAAATAAACCTATACCTAGTCTATCTGGGTATGGTGGTGTCCGAACGCTACAGAGAAATCTGGAGAAAAGCACGACACTCGCTGCAAACAGAGAGGCTGTCGCGTACAGCCTTCTTTGTATGGCAAACACTAAAATAACTGATGTCATGGAATGGGACGATAGAGGTAATGTCCAAGTCAAAGCAAGTAAAGATATTCCTGAACATGCATTACAAGCTATTAAATCAATCAAGATTGATAAGGATGGTATGATAGCGGTAGAGTTTTGGGACAAAGTGCAAACATTGCGCTTACTTGCAAAAGCAAGTGGCTTACTTGATAACCCAGAAGAATCTGATAAACCAAGTGTAATTGGTATTAATATTAAAGCACCAGAGGTAATAGATGAATCCTAAAGATACTCAAGTGGGTGGTAATCACTACACGCAAATGAAAATCCAGCCGATGCAGTTTTCTATGGCTAATCAACTTAATCCTATGCAACATACAATTATTAAGTATGTGACAAGGGTAGACCTAAAGGGTAATGGTGACGAAGATATAGATAAGGCAATACATACTTTACAACTTTGGAAACAATGGAGAAAAGAGCATGGACATCAAGCTACAGATTGATCAACTGCGCAAAGAGTTTGAGATGGCTAACCAAAATAACTCAAGGGTTATGGAAGTTATTGATACTTTATATACAGAGAATAAAGAACTCAAGCGTATGCTGACAATGAAGTTCAAAGACATAGACGATGAGCAATAAGAAAGTCCGTAGTGCCAAAACGCTTGCTGGCCCTGGAATTGATTTAGATTTTACTGGAGCTAGAACAACTTATGATTTCTTACAGGATAATTCTTTTGTTAGAGGATTAATGGGGCCAGTAGGTAGCGGTAAGTCTTACGCTTGTGCCGCTGAAATTATGATGCGTGCTGTTAGGCAGAAACCATCACCACATGACAATGTTCGTTACACGAGGTTTGTTATCGTTCGTAACTCATATCCAGAATTAAAAACAACAACAATTAAAACATGGCAAGAGATATTTCCTGAAAATACTTTTGGGCCTATGTTATATACACCACCAATAACACATCATATTAGATTGCCTAAGCGTGGTGATGCATGTGGAATAGACTGTGAAGTTATATTCCTAGCACTCGATCAACCAAAGGATGTACGCAAACTACTATCCTTAGAACTTACAGGAGCGTGGGTAAATGAAGCTAGAGAACTTCCTAAGGCAGTTATTGATGGTCTTACTCATCGTGTGGGCAGGTATCCTACTAAGCGTGATGGTGGCCCTACATGGCATGGAGTCTGGATGGACACTAACCCAATGGATGACGACCACTGGTGGTACAGACTGTCAGAAAAAGACAAACTGTCAGGAAAGTTTGCTTGGCAGTTTTTTAAACAACCAGGCGGTGTGGTCGAAGTCCAGCCTGAAGATTTACCAGAAAATCCAGAAGCCAACGATCATGTTTTCTCAGGAGGAAGATGGTGGACAATAAACAGTAAAGCAGAGAATGTAAATAACTTACCTAGCGGATACTACATGCAAATGTTGGGGGGTAAAAACCTAGATTGGATACGCTGTTATGCTGAAGGCAAATATACTTATGTACAAGAAGGTAAACCTGTATGGCCTGAATATAATGATTTAATGATGAGTGGCGATGTAGAATACGATCCACAACTACCTATTCATGTTGGACTTGACTTTGGTTTGACACCTGCCGCAGCTATTGGACAAAGATTAAACAATGGTCGATGGGTTATCTTGCATGAGATAGTCACAGAAGATATGGGGTTAGAAAGGTTTGGTAATCAGTTGTTAGCAGAACTCAATGCTAAATATCCTAAAGCACAAGTATTAATATGGGGTGATCCTGCGGGTATGCAACGAGATGCAATCTATGAAGTAACTGCATTTGATTACTTACGAACACTAGGATTGCGTGCGCAACCCACTGCATCTAACAATTTTAAAGTTAGACGAGAGGGAGCAGCTGCACCAATGCAAAGATTAATTAATGGTAAACCTGGTTTGATTGTGGATAAATCGTGTAAGATGATAAGAAAGTCATTAGCAGGTGGCTATCATTTTAAGCGTATTGCTGTCGGTGCAGGACATGAAAGGTTTAAAGATAGTCCAAATAAAAACGAACACTCACACATTGGCGATGCTTTTGGTTATTTAATGTTGGGTGGAGGCGAGCATAAACGAATGACTAAGAACAGTTTAGCAGCTAATACAATGATAGTGCAGACTGTTGCGACAGCAGATTTCGATGTATTTAAGTAAGACAATTGAAGTAATAAAAAAGATGCCAGAAGTTAAAGGTGCTTATTTTTTACCATTTCATATTGATCATACTAAAAACTTTAAAGGTGCAGAGAATGACAGTAAATCGTTTTCGTTTGAAGATAGAGTCCGTCATATGGACATACAGTCTAAATGCGGCCCTAGTATTACTGCATTCGTTGGCAATACTCCTGTTGCTATCTTTGGGTGCGTTATCATGTGGCATGGTGTTGCTGAAGCGTGGTCTATATTTTCAGAGAAAGCTAGACGATATCCAATAGCTATGACTAAAAGTGCTATATCATTTTTTGATAACTGTGAGATATCATTTAGTTTACATCGTCTACAAATAACAGTAAACTCTAACGATAAGAGAGCTTTGTCTTGGGCAAAACATTTAAGTTTTGAATCAGAAGGTTTGATGAAAGAATGGAGCGCAGATAAAGATGATACATTTATTATGAGGAGAGTTTAAAATGGGTGGAGTAGTAAAGGCAATTACAGGTAAACAACCAAAGCCGCCAAAAGTAGTACAAACAACCGCACAAAAAGAAGCACAAGCAACTCAAGTAAGAAGCGTTGAAAATGCTGAAGAGTCATTAGCGTTTCAAAGAGAGCAAACCGCTGCTGCTACAAAAAAAGCGGAAGCAGAAAAAAGAGAAGCTAGTGAAACATATGCAGCAAAATCTAAAGCTTTAAGAAGAGGCGGTAGAAGAACATTGTTATCTGATAGAAGATTAAATCCTGAAATGGGATTAGATGACGATGAATACAGAAAAACTTTAGGATAGCATAATGGCTTTAGATTATGGAATGGCTTTAGCTCGTGGATTAGTTGCTCCACAAAAAGTATTGCAAGATGAGGTAAGAAAGCTTGCTGGTGATCAGTTTAAATCTGAAGATTGGTGGAACAAGCAATTAGATCGACAGATTAAAGAAGGGTATGTTGCGACAAGAGATGTTACAGATAAGATAACAACAACAACAACAAAGTATGATCCAAATCCAGATTATAAACCTAGACAAAAAAATCCAAAATACAATCCATTAAATTTAACTAATCCAAGACTAGCTCCTAGCCATCCTACAAACATAACATCTTATAGGGCAGAACTGCGCAGGAGAGGGGGCGCGCATAGTTTAAGTAGACAAGGTGTCTATGGTAGAGGGGGGTTAATTCAACAACAAAGGTCTGCAAATGAGCCAGAATACTTATATGGTGATATGCCAGAATATTTTGAAGATACAACTAGTAAAGTTACATACAATACTAGACAAGTAACAGGTAAAGGCCCTTTAACAGATGCAGAATTAAAAGCAATACAAAGTCAAGCTGAAGAAAGAGCAAGGCAATCAAAAAGAAAAACTGCTGAGTTAGAAAAGGGAACTAGAAAAAAAAGAGGAGCTACTGGTTTAATGGGTAGGTCTGAAATAAAAAAAGCAGGGTTATCACCAGAATTACCACAGCTAGGCTTTGATGGTCTAGGCATTCAAAAAACTTTTTTAGGATAAACAATGGCAGAAGATAAAAAAAAGAAGTATGAAAAAAAAGGAATTAGTTTTGGTGAAGATGGCAAGCCAACTAAAGCTTCTATGAAAAAAGCATATGAAGATGATAAAGGATTATTTTTAGATTTACAAAATGATTATTTTACTACTAAAGGAACAATGGGAGACAATCCATTTAAGGGAGTGTTAAAAAACATTTTTGGTAAAAAGAAAAAAGAGGAGAAAAAATAATGGCTAAAGGTCTATACGCAAATATGAATGCAAGAAAGAAAAAAGGGATTAGTCGTCCTAAATCTAAATCTACTATATCAGACAAAGCATATAAAAATATGTTAGCTGGTTTTCCTAAAAAGAAAAAGAAAACAGCATAATGGTAGCAAAGAAATATCAAAATCCAAAGGGAGGTTTAAATGAAGCAGGCCGTAAACATTTTAAAAGAACTGAAGGCTCAAACCTTAAAAAGCCGCAGGGATCTGGTACGGACGGGAGGCGTGTTTCTTTTGCTGCTCGCTTTGGTGGTATGGCAGGCCCTTTAAAAGATTCAAAAGGTAGACCAACTAGACTAAAACTTGCATTAAAAAAATGGGGTTTTGGTAGTAAAGAAGCTGCTCGTAAATTTGCAGCTAAAAATAAAAAGGCGTAACTATGGGAACTATGAGATTAGATGCAAAGCAAGTATTGCAAAGACATGATAAAGCACTAACTAAAAAAGAAGATTTTAGAAATCTTTATGATGAAGCTTACGAGTTTGCATTACCACAAAGAAACTTGTATGACGGGTATTACAATGGTGGAGTACAAGGTCAAAAGAAAATGAATCGTGTGTTTGATTCTACTGCAATCAACTCTACACAAAGATTTGCAAATAGAATGCAATCAGGCATATTCCCTCCACAAAGAAAGTGGTGTCGATTAGAGCCAGGATCTGATATTCCAGAAGATAGAAAAGCAGAAGCACAAGCTGCATTAGATGCATATGGCGATAAGTTATTTGATACATTAAAACAATCTAACTTTGATATTGCTATTGGTGAGTTCTTATTAGATTTATGCGTAGGTACAGCAGTTATGCTAGTGCAACCAGGAGATGATACAAACCCTATAAACTTTATTTCTGTACCACAATTTTTAGTTGCATTTGATGAGGGTGCTAATGGTCAAGTAGATAATGTCTATAGAAGAATGAAGCTAAAAGCAGAATCTATACAAAGACAATGGCCTGATGCAGAGCTTCCAGCAGAGCTAAAAAATCTAATAGATCAAAAACCAACAGAAGAAGTCGAGTTAGTTGAAGCAACTATATTCGATCCTGAGCGTGGTGACTATTGTTATCATGTAATTGATAAAAGAAGTAAAACAGAATTAGTGTATAGAAGAATGGATAATACACCTTGGATTGTTTCTCGTTATGCAAAAGTTGCAGGAGAAACATACGGACGAGGCCCACTTATTACTGCTATGCCTGACATCAAAACACTTAATAAAACAGTAGAGTTAGTATTAAAGAACGCATCATTATCTATTAGTGGTGTTTATACTGCGGCAGATGATGGCGTATTAAATCCAAACACAGTTAAAATTATGCCTGGTGCTATTATTCCCGTAGCTAGAAATGGTGGCCCACAAGGTGAATCATTAAAACCATTGCCAAGAGCAGGTGACTTTAATGTATCACAAATTATTATGGATGATTTAAGAACTAATATTAAGCGTACATTATTAGACGAATCATTACCACCAGATAATATGTCAGCACGATCAGCAACAGAAGTTGTAGAGCGTATGAAAGAATTATCACAGAACTTAGGTTCTGCATTTGGTCGTTTAATTAACGAGACAATGATCCCTGTAGTAAAGCGTATGCTACAAGTAATGGATGAAAGAGGTTTAATTGCTTTACCATTAAGGGTAAATGGATTAGAAATAAAAGTATCACCAGTTGCACCGCTAGCAATGGCACAGAATATGGAAGAAGTGCAAAACATATTACAGTATGCACAAATTGCACAAAACTCTGGCCCTGAAGGCGCAGTTAATATTAAGATAGATGAGATGATGGACTATGTTGCTGAGAAGTTAGGCGTACCACAAAGACTTAGACCCACACCTCAAGAGCGCATGATGATGAAACAACAAATGCAACAACAAGCACAACAACAACAAATGATGCAAATGGCAGCAGAAAATCCTGAAGCAACTGCACAAGTAGTAGAAGCAGCAACACAACAACAAGGATAAATTATGGATGATGATTATGGAATGCGCCATAATCCAGCTGATGGTAAAAAATACACAGGCTGGAAAGGTGTTCATATAAACAAACAAGGTCAAAAAGTAACAGAATACTCTATGGGTTTTGGTATGGATGGTAAAGAGGTAGAAATACCTATGATTGTTCCTTCTACTACAAAAGCAGAGTTAAATAGAATTTTGAATGGAGAGGATGTTACTCCAGCTATGATTAAAAAAGCAACTGAACATGCAAGAATGAGAATGAAACAAGGTAAATCACCTTTTAAAAATCCAGAGGATGACAAATAATGGCAGGATGGGATGACTTAGAACAAGCATTACCTCTTGATGCTAGAGATGTTAAGCAACAAAGAGATGACACAGACCGATTATGTTTAAGAGTATTCGGCAATGAGAACGGAATGGAATTAATGGAATGGTTACGAAAAACCATTTTAGAGCAACCTGTAGCCTTGCCAGGTAGCGACTCTAGTTACGCATTTTATCGAGAAGGGCAAAATTCAATAATTAGAGATATAGAAGCAAGGATAATTAGAGCAAGGAAATTATAATGGAAGAAGCAATCGAGCCTAGTACGACTGAAGAAACTTCGGAAGAGGTAACTGAAGAAACAACTGGCCTACTCGACGATGCAACACCAGAAGAGGAAGTCAGTGCAGATCCAAAAGAAACAGAAATCGATCATCGTGATCCTGAAGTAGTAAAAGCAGAAGAGGGAGATGATGAGCCATTAGAAAGACCAGAATGGTGGCCTGAAAACTTTTGGAAAGAAGATGGAGCAGAACCTGATTTAGAAGGTATAGCTAAATCTTGGATGGATTTAAGAAAGCAAATATCACAAGGAACACACAAAGCACCAAAAGATGGTAAGTATGATCTAGGTGCATTTGGTGAAACTCCTGAAGATGATCCTGTTAAACAACATGTTGTTGGATGGGCAAAAGAAAATGGTATTAGTCAAGCTGCACTAGATTCATTAGTAAGTGAAGTTGTTGGCATGAATCAAAATGCTACAGAAGAATATCAAGTTAATTTAGAAGAAGAAAGAAAACAACTCGGCCCTAACGCTGATGCTAGAATTAATGGCATGGTTAAGTGGGGTGCTGGATTAGTTCAGAAAGGCGTGTGGGGAAAAGACGACTTCGAAGAGTTCAAAATAATGGGAGGTACGGCAAGAGGACTCGCAGCTTTAGAAAAAGTTAGAAGTTCTTATGAAGGTCGTATTCCTGTAGAAACTGCTCCAGTAGATGGTGCGCCATCTAAAGATGAATTATACGCTATGGTCGGAGATGAAAAATATCAAACTGATCCTGTATACAGAGCCAAAGTAGAAAAAGCTTTTTCACAAAACTTCGGTTAATATTTATTGCAATAGCCTTGATTGTATGCTACTTTACAGTTAAGGCTTATTGTATTCAATCGTAATACAACCCTTAAACGCAAGTAATCTTGTCGTATGGCTATCGTAATTAGCAAGCACAGGCCCAGACTTCTGGCATACCAAAGCGATTAATTTTTTTATTTATTAATTTCTAAGGAGAATATATATGTCTATCGGATTATCCCCAGCATATGTAACGCTCTTTGATGCTGAAGTTAAACAGGCTTACCAAGGTAAAGCTGCACTTGTAGAAGCTACAAGACAAAGACGAGGCGTTGAAGGCAATTTAGTTAAATTCCCAAAAGTTGGGAAAGGCGTGGCTACACTTCGTGTACCACAAACAGATGTTACACCACTCAATACTGACTTTTCACAAGTTACTGCGACTATGCAAGATTGGAACGCAGCTGAGTATTCAGACATCTTCATGCAACAAAAAGTTAATTTTGAAGAAAGACAAGAGCTAGTTCAAGTAGTAGCGAACGCTATTGGTCGTCGACAAGATCAACTTATCCTTGATGCACTTTTAGCAGGTAAAGGTTCTACAGTAGCTCATGGCTCTGCAAACCTAACAGTTGCTAAACTTCGTGATGCAAAGAAAACAATGGACACTAACAATGTACCAGCAGAGGACAGACACATGATTATTCATGCGAACAACCTAGCACACTTACTATCAGAAACAGCAGTAACATCCGCTGACTTCAACACAGTTCGTGCGTTAGTATCTGGCGAAGTTGACACATTCTTAGGATTTAAATTCCACACATTAGGTGATCGTACTGAAGGTGGTCTTTCTATCAATGGTTCAAGTATTCGTTCTTGCCTAGCATTCCACAAGACTGCTATTGGTTATGGCGAAGGCATCGGCCCTAAAACTGAAATCAACTATGTACCTGAAAAAACATCACACTTAGTAAACGCAATGCTATCAGCTTGCTCAGTTGCTATTGATGGCGAAGGTATTGTTGAAGTTCAAGCAGACGAATCATAATTTAAGGAGATATAAAAATGGCTTATAGCATAGACGGACTAAGCCCAGCTGGCGCACAGTCAAAAGCTGGTAATGCTCCTCAAATGTGGACTTACTCAAGTACAGATGCAAAGGCAACAGTAGCAGCATCTGGTTATTTTAATAGCGCATCATCTTTATTAAAAGTTGGTGATTTAATTTTCGCATACAAAACTGACTCTACTGTTAGTGCTACTTTGCATGTTGTGTTAAGCAACAGTGCAGCAGGCGTTGTAGATGTGTCAGCAGGCACAGATATTTCTGTAGCTTAGTTTGTAGTGATAATGCAAAGGGTGGGAGTTTCGACTCTCGCCTATTTGCACATTTGGAGAATATAAATGGCATCTGGAGACACCTCATTATCAATTTGTTCTGATGCATTATTAATGCTTGGAGCAAGTCCTATATCATCGTTTACCGAGGGGACAGACGAGGCTAACATATGCGACAGTTTATATAAAGATATTAAGATTAAGACATTAGCAAGTTATCCTTGGTCTTTTTCTTTTAAGAAAGTTCAATTGGCTAGATTAATTACTACGCCTACAACCGAATACAAATATGAATATGCATTACCTTCTGACATGATAGGTACACCAAGAAAAGTATTTATTAGCGATCAAGAGGGAGCAGTACCACAAAGAGAATATAGATTGTTAGGAGGAAAAATACTTTCTAACTATGAAAAAATGTATGTTGATTATCAATATGCAGTAGAAGAATATGAAATGCCACATTACTTTGTGCAAAACATGAAGTATCAATTAGCATGGCATTTAGCAATGCCTATAACAGACCAGTTAGAAAAAACTGATTATTGGAGATCAGTAGCACAAGGCACTCCATCGGAAAATGGTCGTGGTGGTTACATGCGCCAAGCTATGAATATAGATGGGCAAGGTCAACCAACAAACGGAATACAAGACTTTACACTTATTGATGTGAGGTACTAATGGCACGCTTTGTTAGCATGCAAACAAACTTTACTTCTGGAGAGTTAGATCCTCTTGTCAGAGCTAGAGTTGATATAGATTCCTACAACAATGCATTAGAGTCAGCAAAGAATATCATATGTCAGCCACAAGGTGGCGTTACTCGTAGACCTGGCACTAAATTTATAAATGAGTTAAGTGGTAGTCCAGCTAATGGCTTTAGATTAGTACACTTTGAATTTTCTGTAGATGACAGTTATATGTTGTGTTTTACTAATGACACTATGTTTGTTTACAAAAACAAAGCATTAGTTCACACAAAATCAAGTACAGGCATTCCTAGTGCTATGTTAGATAAAATGTGTTGGACACAATCGGCTGATACATTAATTGTTGTACATGAAGATTATAATCCAGTAAAAATAGTTCGTGGCGCATCAGACACAGATTGGACTGTAAGTACTATAACTTTTGATTCTATTCCAAACTATGCATTTACTATAACAATAACAAACACTAGTGCTGCTGGGCATCTAACACCAAGTGATGTTTCAGGAAAAATAACTTTAACTTCACAGCATTCTATATTTACATCTGCTCATGTAGGTCAGTACATTAATGTACAACCACAAGGTCGTGCAAGGATTGTAGAGGTAACAACAGGCACAACAGTTAATGCAGTTACAGAGTTTCCATTGTTTGATACATCACAAATAGCTAATGCTGATTGGGAACTAGAAACAGGCTATGAAAATGTTTGGTCATCTTCTAAGGGATGGCCTAGAACAGTAACATTTCATCAAGGGCGACTATATTTTGGCGGTAGTAGGTCAAGACCATCAACAATATGGGGATCTAAAGTTGCTTTATTTTTTGATTTTGAGCCAATAGAAGGATTAGATGACGATGCAGTGGAAGCCACCTTGGATACCAATACTTTTAATGCTATTACGGATATTATTTCTGGTAGGGATCTACAAATTTTTACTACTGGTGGTGAGTTTGCTGTACTTCAAGATAACATAGCAGCAATTACACCTTCTAGTTTTTTCTTATCTACCACTTCTCGTAATGGTTCTAAAGAAGGTATACGAGTACAACAGTTAGAATCAGGCATTTTATTTATGCAAAGGCAAGGTAAGGCTTTGTCAGAAATATCTTACTCTGATACAACACTATCTTATATTACATCTAAAATATCACTGTTAAGTGGACATTTATTAAAAAATCCTACAAGCATGGATATTAGGCGTGCAGTGGCTACCGATGAAAATGATTTATTACTTATTACAAATGCAGATGATGGAAGTATAACCGCTTATTCATTACTTAGAGCGCAGAATGTTATTGCGCCATCAGAGTTTACAACAACAGGATCATTCCTAGATGTAGGCGTAGACATTACAGATATATATGTAGTGACTAAAAGAACAGATAGTGGATCAGACAAATATTATGTAGAAGTATTTGATGATGATTCTTTAACTGATTGTGGCGTTATAGGTACAACATCTACAACTGCTAACATGTCTCATTTAGGTGGGCAAACAGTTAATTGTATTTCAGATGGTTATGTAGAGGCAAATCAAACAGTACCAGGAGGAGGCACAGTTACTTTTACTAATCCACCATCTACTAGCTCGGAATGTGGACTACCTATAGATGTTGAAATTAAAACAATGCCATTAGAAACTAAAATGCAATCAGGCACAAGGATAGGATTTAAAAAGCGCATAGTAGAAGTTAATGCTTTGTTGTACGAAACACAAAATATAGTAATCAATGGTAATTTAGTTCCAATAAGAAATTTAGGATCTGGTGCGTTAGATACATCAGTAGCAGAGTTTACAGGGACAAAGGTCTTACATGGTATACTTGGGTATAACAATAATGGACAAATTACAGTAACACAAAGTGCGCCATTAAAGCTAACTTTATTGGGTTTAGAATATAAAATATCTGTTTATCAAGGAACATAGGGTATGGGAACAGCAGTAGCAGCATCAACATTAACGCCAACAATGACTTCATTTGCAGCAACAACTGCGGCAACAGCAGCAACAACTGCGTATGTAAGTTATGTACCTACATTATTAACTGCAAGCCAAGGAATTTCTGTAGGTGGTGGTTTAATGGGGACTATTGGAAGTATTGCTAATACAATTGCTCCATATGCAGGGGTTATAAGTTCTCTTTCATCAGGAGCGCAAGCTTACAATGCATATAATACAGGGCAAACATTACAAAGCTCATATGACTTACAAGCTACACAAGTATTAGCACAAGCAGAAGTAGATCGATTAAATAGGATAGAAGATTCCAGAGATAGATTACAAAGATTAAGAGCAATTAATGCATCAGCACTTGCAGCAGGATATGCTGGAGGAGTTAATGGATTAGATGGCTCTGTTAAATTAATTATGAGCGAAAACGAAAAAGAGTATATTCGTGAAATGCAAATGGCAGAATTTAATGAATCAACTAGCATAGGTTTTGCAAATGCAGAAGCATCATTATTAGCACAAGCTGGAGAGTCAGCAGTCACTGGATCTAAAGTAGAGGCGTTAGGTTATCTTGGTAGCGCAGCAAAAATATTCGCAGAAACAAGGACAGCATCATAATGGCTAAAAAACTACCTAAATACGAAAAAACAGCTGGCTTTAATTACGAAGGCATGGCTCAATTAACAGATGTTGTCACTAGACAAGAAGTTGCAACTGGCGAGCGTATTAATAAATTTTTATCAGGCGTTACTCAAGACTTTAGACAGCAAGGTATTCAGTATGCTACTGACCAAGCAATTGAAGATGCTATAAGAAACCCAATTACTAAATCACAAATTGATGTTGCAAGAGCAACAGGTGATAATCCAGTTACTAAATATTTACAAGGCGGTACTGCTTACAATGAAGCCATGACTAAAATGTTAGGTCAGCAAGTAGCAGGTGAATTAAATATTACTCTAGCAAAACATAATAGTGATTTATTAGAGCAAGTAAGACTAGGTGAAATTCATGATTCTGAAACATTGTTATTTAAATTATCAGAACCTATTAAAGCACAAGTAGAATTTTTTTCAAAAATTGATCCAGATATGGCTGCGGCTTTTGGATCGAAAGCAACTCTTTCTGCTAGAAATGCATATATACAGGGAGATCAAATATTTAAAGGATTAAAAGAAAAGAAAGCTTATGCTGATGCTATTACAACTATTCAACAAAACAATGATGATTATAATAGATACTTAAAAGCTTATCCTGATGCAACAGACGAGCAAAAAAGAATATACAAAGATACTATAGAAAAAATTGCTATTGATACATCATTAAGTATGAGTAGACAACAGCTTGAATTAACCGAGCAAATGAAAAAAGATTTAAATGAAACAGAAGATATGCATGTAGCAGAAGATATTGCTATTAAATACAAAGGTAACAATCTTGCTGAAGTATTAACTGAGCTTTCTAAAGACAAAACAAATGTAGGTGAATATTACAATAATAAGAATATTGTAGATCAAGATGTATTTAAAAGAAAAATATCTAATGCTTTGACTGTTCAAAACTCAGGGTTAGCAGAAATACAAAGAAAAGTTAGGGAGAATGTAAAAGAAAGCAAAGTTTACATAGACACTTTTCAACCTATTCCTCAACAGTTAGTAGATAAAATTAATAAAGACATTGATGTAGATTCAAGCGAATACACTGCGTGGCAAACATTACAAAAGTTTTCTGATAATATTGAAACTTATAACGCAACTCCATATGTTGAGTTAGTAGCTAGTTTAAATGCTGCGCAACAAGACATGATGGATATTACTAAAGTAAAAACTCCAGAAGAATTAGGAACATTTGATTTACTTAATAGATATGTAAGTAATATTAATAGTGCTTTTAAAAATGATCCTGTAGGCACTATGATTAAAAGAGCAGGAGTGAGTGAGCCTTTAGATTTTTCTAATCCTGATCAATTGATAGAGCAAGTACAAACAAGACAAGAACAATTAGGTACATATGGGCCATTGTATGGATTAAGTGAAGCACAATATACTGCAAATATTATGACTAAATCAGAAGTTAGTGGATTTGTTAGTGCGTACATGAATGGCGATGGAGCAACAAGAGTTGCTTTATTACAAACAATAGATAAAGGATTTGGAGATAGTAACTCACAAGCATTAATGCAATTAGTTAATGGTGGATTGCCATCAACAGCAGAGTTGTCATCTTACTTTGGTGATCCTGTACTTACTGAAAAGTTAATTAGTTTTGATAGCAAAGAAAAACGAGATGATTTAAAAGCATTTGCTAAAGATAACGAAACAAGCTATCAAGCTATTAGGGTTATGGTAAGAGATGAATTAGAAGATTTTGAAGAAGTAGTTATGATTGGTAGTAATTTTAATACAACTGTAGCAACTAAAAAATTAGAAACTATTACAGATACTTTAACTTACCTTGCTCTTCAAGAAATGCAAACAAACCCTGGATATGATGCAGGTGATGGAGCAGAGGCTGCGGCAGATTTAATAAACAACTCTTTTACCTTAGAAAATGATTATTACATACCTAATATTTATAATGGTCAATCAACAAACCCAGAGCAGATTGCAGCAAAAGCTAGTTTAATTAAAGACCATTACTTACAAGATTTTAATCCTGTCGCTTTTAGATCAGATAATCCAGACATTACTGATGAAGAATATAATGAAGAAATGAGAAATCAGATGATTGAGAATGGTGTATGGCGTAATAGTGCTGATGGAACTTCTTTAGTGTACGGCATTGTTTTACCCTCAGTAGGTTTTACACCAATAGAAAATGATCAAGGACAATTGTTAAGTTTTAAATTTAATGATTTAAGTTTTACCTTACCTAATACTGATGTAGTGTTGGATACCAAAAAAACTAAAAACACATTTGGCTACAGAATAGGAAGATAATATAGTATGGCTCAAATAGGGTTTGGATTAAATACTTTTGATGGCGGTAAAGAAGTTGGATACAATTACTATGAAACTTCTTTTGCTGACACTATGGGTGCAGTTGCATCAGAAACTTGGGCAAGAAATCCTTTATCATCTTTATCTACTTTAGGTGAATTGCGTACAGCAGAACAAAAGAAAGAAAGTCCTTTAGTTCCAAGAGATGATTTAAATAGAGAGTATTCTAACTTAGGTTTATTCTTTGAAGAAGATGAATATCAATCTGTTGTTGATATTATGGTAGAAGAAAAGAAATTAGAAAGAGCAAGGCAAGATATTATCAATAGAGGCCCACAAGGGTTTGGAGTAGGGGCAGCTAAGTTTGGTGTAGGTTTGGGTGTTAGTATGCTTGATCCTATTAATGTAGCATCTGCATTTATTCCTGTGTTTGGACAAGCTAGGTTTGCAAGTTTGGTAGCACGCCAAGGATTTGGTAGGGCAAGAGCAGTAAGAGGCGCAGTAGAGGGTGCTGTTGGTGCAGCATTAGTTGAGCCATTTATTGGATATGCAGCAAGTGAAATACAAGCTGACTATGGATTAGCAGATAGTTTTTTAAATGTTACTTTTGGTTCTATCATGGGTGGTGGACTGCATTTTGGAGGTGGTAAACTAAAAGACATTTACACTACTAGAAAACTAAGAAATAAAATAAGAAAAGGTAGAGAAAAAGTTGGAATAGAAAATTCTAGAGATATAGAAATTAATCTTTACAAAGCTTATTATCCTGAAGATTCTGCAATTATGAGGGATTTACAAAAAACAGATCCTCAAACAAGAGAGCTATTGTTAAGAAAATCAGTTAATGATTTGTTGTTAGAAGAGCCTGTTGATGTTGCTCCTATTGTAAATACAAACGAAACACTTAAACAATCGTCAGACATGCCTGGGCCAAGTAATACAAAAGTTCAGACACAAAATGAAATACCTCAAAAAGATTTAAACACAGTTGAAAAGAATACAGTCAATAAAGAAGATGTAGATTTAGATACAGAGTTAGATAGTTTATCTGCAAGATTAGAAGAACAAAGAGAAAAGACAGCAGACTTACGATTTGATCAAGATAGAAAAGAAATTACAAAAGTTACAGATGAGTTAGATCAAGCTAATGCTAACCCAAAAGATTTAAATGAAGCAATTGTAGATGCAATTAACTGCATGAATGGAAGATAACTATGGCTAAAAAGAATACCTGTTTAGTAAGATTACAAGGAATGCTAGACAAATCTTCTATTGGGTTTGTTGAAAAAGACGAAATAATGAATGCAATTAAGATTGCTCAATCAGAGTTAAAGCTTAATAGTATTGATGAGATTAATGTAGATGTAGTCGCTAAAGATGTACAGTCACAGATTATATTGCAAAGAAAAATTAATAAACGAAATGCTATTGAAGATGAAATCAAAGGTAGAGAATTAGTTGATTATGTATTAAGAGAGTTTCCTGATAATCCACAAGAAGGCTTAACTTCTATATTAGTAGGATCTAATGAACAGAAAGCAGGAGCAAGAGCTTCAGTAGCAGTACAACAACATGCATCAGTTAATCAAGCTATTAATGGATTAATGAAACAATTAGCTGATAACAATGTAGAAACTTTATTTGCTAAAGCTGATGAGCCTATGCAATTAAGAATTGTTAGAACTATGTATGAGTTAGCACAAAAGCCAACTAAAGCAGAAGCCGACACAGGGATTAAACCTGTTATTACAGAAAAAAATGCAGAAATAATTAAACTTGCTACTATCTTGCATGAGTATTCTGAAATGATGAGGATTAAGCTAAATGATCGAGGTGCTAACATTGGTAAAATTTGGGGTTATGTAGTTAGACAATCACATGATCCATATTCAGTTAGAGATGCTGCTAAAGTTTTGGGTGATACAACTACAGAGGCTGATCCTAGCATTGAAGGTAAATGGGATAAAAATTACAATAGAAACTTCAAAGCTTGGAAAAACTTTGTAATGGAAAGATTAGACCAAGAAAGAACATTTGCTGGTGTAGAGAACATTGATGAGTTTATGTTATTTGCATATAACTCTCTTATTAAAAATGAAAACTTAAAATCTGATGGTGCTGAGTTTACATACAATGCAAAGCCAACAAAAAATATAGCTAAATCATCACAGATGAAAAGGGTATTACATTTTAAAAACGCTGATACTTGGTTTGAATACAATAAGAATTTTGGTATGGGCAATTTAAATGAGTCTTTCTTTTCAGGCTTAACTTCTGTTGGTCGTAATTTAGGCATTATGGATACATTAGGTACAAAGCCAGAAGTAAACTTTGAAAAAATTAGAAAAGCAGTTGCAACTCGTATAACTCAAAGCGGTCAAGATTCTAACAAAGTAGACAGTAAACAGTTTAACAAGTTCTTAGATGTAGTTACTGGCAGAATATACGAAACAGGAAGTTTTACTGGAGCAAAGTGGGGTGCAATTACTCGTGCCATTGCTAGTATGGCAAAGCTAGGTGGAGCTGTAGTTAGTGCAGCAGCGGATTTGGCTCAGTATGGCGGAGAAATGAGGTATCAAGGCAGATCCTTTTTTGGTGGTATGAATGAAGCAATGGGATCTTTAGCTAAAATAAAGAATAAAAAAGATAGAAAAAATATTGCTCAAATGCTAGGCATTATGTTTGACAATAGTATCTATGATGTATCAGGCAGATTTCAAGTTGGCGATAGTATGTCTAAAGGATGGACTAACGCTCAAAGAACATTTTTTAAATACAACTTACTTTCTTGGTGGACAAACAATTTAAAAGAGAGTGCTATGCTTGGCATGGCTAATTACTTTGCTAAACAGAAGAATATAAAATTTGATGATTTAAATCCTGGCTTAAAGACTTTATTTAAACAGTATGATATTAATTCTACAAGATGGAACATCATTAGAAATATTGCTATGGAAAAAGCTGATGATGGTACAGAGTTTATAAACATTGCGCTACTAGATAAGATTACAGATAGCGAAGCTAAACTAATATCTGGACTAGATAATCCAAGTCCAAGAGAATTAAGGAACATTAAAGATAGTTTTAAATCATCAGTATCTGGTATGTTATTAGATCGATCAACTTTTGCTGTGATTGAACCTGATGCTAGAGTTAAAGCAACATTAACAAGAAGCACTATTGCTGGAACATGGGGCGGTGAGGCTATAAGATTTGTTGGTCAATTCAAAGCATTCCCAGCATCTATCATAATGAAAACCTTATCTAGGGAAAAATCTTTTTTCAAAGCTGGCAATAAAGTAAGAGGAATGACAGGTATAGCATCAATTATAGCAATGTCTACTTTAATGGGTTATGTATCTATGACTGCTAAAGATATATTAAAGGGGAGAGAGCCAAGAGTTCCTGATGATATGGAAACATTTAAGAATATATTTTATGCTTCTTTCTTGCAAGGTGGTGGATTAGGTATATATGGTGATGTGTTGTTCCAAGAAACAAGATCAGGTGGCGACATTGCTGCTAGTTTATTAGGGCCTGTACCTTTAAGTGCATTTGATTATCTGCAAGCAATAAAATACGCAGTTATTGATGGAGAGCCTAGTAAGGCAGGTAAGTTGGCGTACAGAAATACCATAGCTAATATACCATTCTTAAATGTATTTTATGCAAAGGCAGCGTTTGATTATTTAATTGGACATCAGATGATGGAGTTTATGAGTCCTGGTGTATTAAAAAGAGTTGAGAAAAGAATGGAGAAAGATTATAACCAAGGGTTTATCTTTACTAAACCATCACAATTATAATTAGTATGAGAGATATCATTTAGTAGAATTTAATAAATATTATAGGTAAAATAAGGCAGAGGATTATAAATTATGGCAATTGACATTTCAGCAACAACAAGGCGTATCGTCTATACTGGTTCAGCAGGTACAGGCCCGTATGCTTATGCGTTTAACATATTAGTAAATACTGATCTAGCCGTATACTTTAATGATACAGAGCTAACACTAACTACTGATTATACAGTAGCTATTAGTGCTGATGGTACAGGTAGTGTAACTATTGTTGTAGGTGGTAGTGCAAGAGTTCCAAGTACACCAGATGCTGATGACCGAATAACTATTATCGGTGATAGAACCATACAAAGGACTACTGACTTTACCACAGGTGGCCCACTCTTTGCTACATCACTGAATGATGAGTTAGACAGTCTTACTATCTTTACCCAACAAAACCTAGAACAATCTAATCGATCACTTCGTGCGCCAAATACAGATCCTACTACAGTCAACATGGAGTTGCCTGACAATACAACGAGAGCAAATAAAACACTAGCGTTTGATGCTAATGGTGATCCTGTTATTGGTGAGCAGATTGGTGACTATCGTGGTAATTGGGCAGCTAGTACAGCATACAACAAGCGTGATTTAGTAAAAGATACATCAACTAGCAATATATTTATGGCTAACACTGCTCATACATCGAGTGGTTCACAACCATTAACAACGAATACTGATGCAGCTAAATGGGATTTAATTGTAGATGCAGCTACGGCTGGAGCAAGTGCGACTGCTGCTGCGGCTAGTGCGACTGCTGCGGCTGCAAGTGAAACTGCTGCGGCTACGAGTGCGACTGCTGCGGCTACAAGTGCAACTAGTGCTGCATCCTCTGCGACTACAGCGACTACAAAAGCGGGAGAGGCGGAAACAAGTGCTGTAGCTGCAAATGCCTATATGGTAAGTGCTGCAACTAATGCAAGTACAGCAACAACTAAAGCATCAGAAGCAAGTACCTCTGCAACTGCCGCTGCCTCTAGCGCAACAGCAGCCGCTTCATCAGCAACTAGTGCTACCTCTTCAGCATCAACTGCGACAACGAAAGCTAGTGAGGCAAGTGCATCAGCATCAACTGCTACGACTAAAGCAAGTGAAGCTGCAACTTCTGCAACTAATGCTGCGACCTCTGCAACTGCTTCAGCTACATCAGCTACTGCATCTGCTAGTTCAGCGACTGCATCTGCTGCAAGTGCCGCCGCCGCTGCCGCAACCAAAGATAGTATTGATGAGTTCTATCTTGGCGCACAATCATCTAACCCAACAGTAGATAATAATGGCGATGCAGTTACCGCTGGTGATTGGTACTTTAATACAACAAGTAATGAAACAAGAATATACAATGGATCGGCTTGGCAAGTAACAGCTATATCAGCTTCTGGATTACTTACTTCTGCTAATAACTTATCTGATGTTGCAAATGCAAGTACATCTAGGACTAACCTTGGACTAGGAACTGCTGCAACTACGGCAGCCACTGCGTATGTAGCTCAGACAGGAACAACTGCTTCAGCATCTATACCAGCAGGTACAACTGCTCAAAGAGATGGATCGCCAGCAAATGGTATGTTTAGATATAACTCTACTTTAAGTGAGTTTGAGGGATATGCTTCAGGAGCTTGGGGTTCTATTGGAGGTGGTGCATCAGCAGGCGGTGCTATTTATGAAAATACAGATGACATTACAGATAACTATACTTTAACTTCAGGATCGAATGGTATGTCGGTAGGGCCTATAACTATAGCAGCCTCAAAGACAGTTACTGTTCCTTCTGGACAACGATGGGTGATATTATAATATGGCTACAATAATAAATGCAGATACAAGTAACGGATTAAAACTAACTTCTGATACAAGTGGTGATTTAGAACTGCAATCAGGTGGTACTACAAAAGCTAAAATAACATCTAGTGGATTACAAAATGCAAGTGGTAGTGCTATTACTTCACAAGCAGGTAAAAATAAAATTATTAATGGTGATATGAGGATTGACCAAAGAAATGGTGGTGCTAGTAATACTCTTGTAGGCACAAGCACAAGTCATTCAACCAGTGCTATGATGACAGATAGATGGCAACTTTTTTTACATGGAATTACTAATGCTCAAACTTATCAACAAGTAACAGATGCTCCAGCAGGATTTTCACATTCTTTAAAAATTACAAATAACTCAACAACACAATCAGTAGGTGCAGGTAATGCTCTTACTCCAAGACAAAAAATAGAAGGACTTAATACTGCTCATTTAAATTGGGGTACTTCAGATGCAAAAACAATAACTATATCTTTTTGGGTAAAAGCATCTGTTACAGGAACATACCCTGTGTCAATAAGTAATAATGCTTTTGATAGAGCTTATGTATCAACCTATACTGTTTCTTCTGCTAATACATGGGAAAAGAAAACTGTAACTATTGCAGGTGATACATCAGGAACTTGGCTAACAAGTAATTCATTGGGCATTAATGTAATGTTTGGTTTAGATGCAGGAACAAATTTTGATACAACAGCAAATGAATGGGTAGCAGGTAGTAAAAGGTCTATTTCTTCTAATGTACATTTTGTAGCTAACGCATCAGCAACATGGCAAATTACAGGAGTTCAACTAGAAGAAGGAACATCTGCCACACCATTTGAACACTTACAATATGGGCATCAATTAGCTTTGTGTCAGAGGTATTATTATCAATGGAACACTTCTTCAGCCAATAATTTTCTTATGTTTGCTATGGGGGTAGGTACTACAGCATTATACGGAGATGTAAAATTTCCAACTACTATGAGAAGCAATCCATCATCAGTGACTTATGGTTCAGGATGGGGTAGGTGGTTAGGTGGAGCATTAACAACAATTTCAGCAATTGCTATTGCAGAGTCTGGAACTACAAGTGTTACTTTAAATTGTACTACTACTGGAGTAACAGCAGAAAAAATGTATGGAGTATTGCCTGGTGGCGCTACTAATTACATAGGATTTAATTCGGAGCTATAATATGACATATAAAAAAATTACTATAGAATCTGTAAATGGTGCAAATCAAGAACATATTATTATAGATAATGGTGATGGTAGTTTTACATCTTTTCCAGTAGATGATACTAACCAAGAATACCTAGTTTGGGTAGCAGAAGATAATACACCACAAGAGACTGATGAGGAGAACGCATAATGGCTGATATAGTATTAACAGGCGATACCTCTGGAGCTATTACAGTTGCAGCACCAGCAGTAGCAGGAACAAACACAATTACATTACCTGCAAATACAGGAACAGCTATAACGTCAGCAACAGCAGCAGCGGATGTACCAAAACCAACTGCTTTATCAACAGCGAGCGGTTCTGCACCAAGTTACTCTGCAAGAGCGTGGGTAAACTTTAATGGTACAGGTACAGTAGCAATTAATGCTAGTGGTAATGTTAGTAGTATTACTGATAATGGTACTGGAAATTACCAAGTAAACTTTGCAACTGCAATGCCTGATGCTAATTACAGTTGTTCTGGTTCTGCAAACGATAATGCAGGTCTTGTAACTACTCATAGCGGTACATACTCAACAACCACCGCAGTAGTTTTTGTAGTTGCATCTACCACGGGTGGTGGTTATGATTTTAGTAGAGTATGTGTAAACTATTTCAGATAAAGGACAATTATGAGAATAATATATAAAACAGAAGAAGGTGGAGTAGCAGTAATTATTCCTACACCAGAAGCATTAGAGACAATGACAGTAGAAGAAATTGCAATTAAAGATGTACCAATAGGTAAAGAGTATCATATTGTAGAAGATTCAGAAATACCATCAGATAGAACTTTTAGGGATGCGTGGACATGGGAATAAAAATAAATATAGCTAAAGCAAAAGACATTACAAAGGATAGACTGCGACAAAAGCGTAAACCATTGCTTGAAGCACAAGACATATTATTTATGCAAGCACAAGAACAAGGTACAGATACTTCTGCCATCGTAGCAGAGAAACAAAGACTGCGTGATGTGACTGACCAAATAGATAACATGACTACAGTAGAAGAACTTAAAGGAGCGACTATATCATGAGTGTAGCAATTAACGGAACTAATGGTATTACATATAATGATGGATCATTACAACCATCTGCTCCTGTAGGTAAGAATCTTATTATTAATGGTAATATGCAGATTGCTCAAAGAGCAACAAGTAAAACTTCAATTACAGCAGATGGGTTTTATACTTGTGATAGATGGGAGTCACTTGTAAGAACAGCAGGTACTTGGACACAAACACAAGATACAGGAGTAACTAATGAAGGTTTTGCAAAATCATTAAAAATGGATTGTACAACTGCTGATGCTTCTCTTGGTGCATCTGATAGAATATTTATGTATCAAAGAATAGAAGGATTTAATACACAGTCAATAAAAAAAGGTACTGCAAATGCAGAATCAGTAACACTATCTTTTTGGATAAAATCTAACAAAACAGGAACATATATTGCAGAACTACAAGACATAGATAATAGTAGAGATATATCACAAGCATACACTATTAGCTCTGCTGATACATGGGAAAAGAAAACACTTACTTTTGTTCCTGACACTACTGGAACTTTAAATAATGATAATGGTGGTAGTTTAGATGTATATCTTTGGTTAGCTGCTGGAAGTGATTTTTCATCAGGAACTTTAAATACATCTTGGAACTCAACTGTAAATGCAAACAGAGCAGTAGGTCAAGTAAACCTAGCAGATTCTACATCTAACTATGTAAATATTACAGGTGTTCAATTAGAAGTAGGCACAACAGCAACACCTTTTGAACATTTACAGTACGGACAACAGTTAGTTTTATGTAAAAGGTATTATGAACACTCTTATCCTTATGGAACTGTTGCTGGGACAGCAGGTGGTAACGGTGCAAAGCATACTTGTGTCGGAATAACAAGACCTAATAACTATGGAATAGACACTGTGTTTTATACAGTTGAAAAAAGGGCAGGTGCTACTGTTATTGTATATGCTTATAATGGAACTGCTGGTTCAATTTCAAATGGTGATAGTGGAGCAACTATTGCAACAGCAGATGCAATTCAAAACTCAACAAAAGGATTTTTACCTAGACAAACAGGGGGAACTACTTTAGCAGCACAAAGTTATATTTATCATTATTCAGCAGATTCGGAGTTATAATTATGAAATATAAAAAACAAGAACATTTAGGTAAGTTAGTAGGTATATTTAATAATGAAACAAAAGAATCAATCTCTTTTGACAAAGATAATACAGACTACCAAGAATATTTAGAATGGGTAGCTAAAGGTAACAAACCAGAAGAAGCAGATGAAATCTGAAGAACAAAAACAAGCGATCAAAGAAGGTTTGCAAGAGTGGCTGAATGACAAGTTCTCTGAGTTTGGAAAGTTCTCTCTTCGTGGCATATTTGCTTTGATGTTAGTTGCATTAGTTTACTTGTGGGCCACATCTCAAGGCTGGAAAATATGACAGAAGAAACTCTTGTTGCATTCTTTGGACTCATAGTATTATTTACATACTGCTATGCGTTGGTTTAAATTTTTTCTAACAAAACCTGTAACTGTTACCATAGCTTTATTGGCAGCACTCCCTGTTACTCCTGTAATTTTATGTTTACTATACGGATGGACTGAATCATGATACAAGCCTTATTACCATTGATTGGGAATGTAATTGATAGAGTAGTTCCTGACAAGAACGCTAACGCAAAAGCAAAGAGAGAGATAGAAAAGTCTCTTACTGACAACGCTAACAAACTTTTACTAGCACAAACAGAAACCAATAAAATAGAAGCAGCTCATCAGAGTTTATTCGTTGCTGGATGGCGACCTGCTATTGGATGGTCATGTGCATTAGGAGTCTTTTGGTTATTCATTGGTCATCCTTTGGCTACATGGATCGATCATTTAGATGGATCATTTCAGACACTCCCCTCTATAGATTCAGAGATACTACTTGAGCTTGTATTTGCAATGCTTGGGATTGCGGGATTAAGAACTTTTGAAAAGCTGAAGGGCCTTACCAAGTAGTGCAGCTCAGTCCTCACTTTACCTTAGCCGAGCTAAGTTATTCCAATACAGCTACAAGATTAGATATAGATAACACTCCCCTGGCAGAAGAGATTGCTAACCTAGAAATTTTAGCAGAAGGATTAGAGCAAGTTAGAACTAAACTAGATAGTAGGCCTATCCTAATATCATCAGGATTCAGATGCCTAGAATTAAATCGTGCGTTAAAATCTAAAGACACTAGCTACCACACAGTGGGGTTAGCCGCAGACTTTACTTGTCCTAGCTTTGGTAATGTTCAGGAGATAATGAGAAGATTAGCTGATAGCTCTATACAGTTTGATCAACTCATCCTAGAGTTTGGAAGATGGATTCATATTGCTTTTCCAAAACAGGGAGAGAAACCTCGTAGACAAATGATGAGAATAAATAAGAGTGGAGTGTTACTGTACGAGTAAAACCTTGATGAATCAACAACATATGTTATCCTTATAACATGAGTAATTATAAATCCGTATTAGTAATATCAGATTTACACATACCTTACCATCATCCTGATGCGTTTAAATTTTTAGCAGCACTCAAGAAAAAATACAAGCCAGACTTAATCGTAAACATCGGTGATGAAATCGATCAACACTCTATTAGTTTTCATAATCATCATCCAGATCTAAAGTCACCAGGTGATGAGTTGCGTGAGGCTAGGAAGTATGTAAAAGAACTAGAAAAAATTTTTCCAAAAATGACCTTGGTACACTCTAATCATTCATCATTAGTTTATCGTAAAGCAGTCGCTCATGGCTTGAGCCTAGAGTATCTGAAATCTTACAACGAGTTTCTAAATGTAGGCCCTGGATGGGAATGGGTAGATGACTTAAAGGTTACGCTATCTGATGGTCAAAGATGTTTCTTTACTCATGGCATGGCAGCCGATGTAATGAAAGTGGCGCAACAATATGGCATGCATGCAGTCCAAGGACATTATCATTCTAAATTTAGTATTAGTTATTATTCTAACCCTGACAAATTAGTATGGGGATTACAAACAGGATGTCTTATCAATCAAAAAGAACTTGCGTTTGAGTATGCAAAGAATTTTAAATCGAGATTTGTAATCGGCTGCGGCATGATTATAGATGGACAACCAAAACTAATGCCGATGGTGTTAAAGGATGGAGGAAGATGGACGGGGACGATAGTTTAGATGTAGAGTTTACTTCCGAGGCTGATGCAAATCAAGCTGAAACTTTAGATAAGTTGATCGGGAGAAAGATTTGGAATGTAGAACTGCTAGAAGATGATACACAGTCCATGATCAAAATCTGTTTTTCTCGTGAAGATGATGATTATTTACTAATTCATTGCGAAGGTGCAGATTTATATCTAGTTGAACCTAAAATGAAGTCAGTCCACTAAAAACGACCTCACACAAAGCTCGTGGTAAGCTTTTCTCATGTGTACCTAAGTGTTAGTATTAGATTATATTAAAATATTTACCACGACTCTTGTGACAACTCCTGACAGTATTAGCGTGTTTTACTAAGTAATTCGATCCTTTTTCCTATCCATTTCATCACAGGAACGGCCATACTGTTACCCATTGCTTTATATCTGTGTCCATCAGGACAATTTTCTTTGATGTTTGTATATCCATCAGGAAAACCTTGCAATCTTTCACACTCAATTGGTGTTAATTTTCTTACTGCCATATTTTTAAATACAGTACCTACACTTTCTTGCACTCCACCATTAGGACTTTTTATAGTTTGATTAGTATTACTTACTGTTGTGTTGTATGTATCAAAAGCTACTGCTGGTGTCTTACTTTTATCTAATGTAGGAGTAATCGTATCAACTGACATAGATTGTGAGTCACTATTCTGCCAACCAAAAGCTACTGCTTGATCCATTACAAAAGTTTGTGCATGATGTGACATGATACTTGGCTGATGAGAGGATAAACAATTAGATACATCTAACTCAGTAACACTCATGTTATTCTTTTGTCCATCCTCACGAATACTATAAGCAATAGGATTGTTTAATACAGGAACATGACCACCACCACTGCCCATTGCATTAGTTAATGTTGGTGATTGGTTTTCTGCAACTGCAGCGTTTGGATGCTGACCACCTAATACAAAAGGAATATTACCACCGCCTGTACCCCATCTTGCAGTTACTGAATGACAAGTATCACCCATCTCTTTAACACGACTATCAGCTGGATGGTTCTCAAAGACTTCAACGATAGCTTTCTTATCTAAGCTATCAGAGTTTAATCCTTTATAGTCTCTTGCACATAAAGCATCTATATGGTCTTGATGTAACAAAGGTATCATTTTTGCTGAGGTTTTGTTGAGTCCATCTGTTCCCATGTCTTTGTAGTCTCTGGCTGCAAGTGGGCCACTTTTTTTAATAGTACCCATAACAGGTATCATTTTTGCAGAGGTTTTGTTGAGTCCATCTGAATTTGGGCCGTTGCAATCTCTTGCTTGGAGTGGGCCACTTGTGTCAATGCCAATTCTAGTGTCTTTGGGAGTGTCTTTCCTCTTTTTTCTGCTCTCCTCAATATGCCTTGACAAGCTTTCTGGCTCAAATAATACTTCTGCGGCAGGTCGCCAGTCTCCAAGATGTCCGACAACAAAGACTCTTCGCCTTCGCTGTGGGACTCCGAAGTTCTGAGCATCAAGCACTCGGTAGCTGAACCCATACCCGAGTTCGCCCACCGCCCCGAGGAATGAACCAAAGTCTCGTCCTTTGTTACTACTGAGGACACCTGGCACGTTTTCCCAAATGAACCACTTGGGTCTAAACTTGTCAAGAATTCCACAATAGATGAGGGCAAGATTGCCTCTCGGATCTTCAAGTCCTTTTCTGAGTCCTGCGACTGAGAAGGATTGACAAGGTGTTCCTCCGACCAAAAGGTCAATTGTTTTTTTTCCAAAATTCCACTCCTTATAATTAGACATATCTCCAAGGTTAGGCACACCGGGATAATGATGTGCCAACACCTCACTTGGAAACTTCTCTATCTCTGAAAATGCAACAGGATTCCAACCTAGCTTATGCCAAGCTACTGTTGCAGCCTCTACGCCACTACATACGGATAAATAGTTCATAGTAGTTTGTACTCTGCAAAACTACATGGTTCATCGAACCTGTTTAATACTGACTTTCTTTCGGTTTCGATCTCGTAGTTTTTGTTTCTTAACTTAAATACCACATCACTTAATCTATAAATACCAAGTTCAGTCCAAGCTTCCATCGGACTGATCTTTTTGTTTGATTCTAGGTAATGCAATAATCTTGTTTCTTGATTTGTCATATTCATTTATCTCTCCTAGTGTACATATTTTTAAGATTAATATTGTTGTCTCGCATTTCTCGAACTCGTCTTAATAATCCATCACGACTTATCCGAGAAACACCAAGACAATAATATATAAGTCCATCATCATTCTCTAGCCAATCCAATGCTTGTTGTCTCACCCTTGCACCTGATTGTGCTGCAACTGCATCATGTATCGCATTAGCTAGTATTGCAATAAACAATCTAGCATCAGGGTTACCCATGTTTGGATTGCTGAATGTAAAGTTTTCGTACTCTGCATCTACTAAATAATGGTCTTTCATAACTAATCCTTATGCTTATTAAAAAGGTCATCCATTGCTCTTTTAATGTCTGACAATTTAAACTTTGATATGCGGTTCTCCAATACCGCTTTGTTGGTTTTAAATAATAGGTCTGCTTTTTCCTTTTTAGTTTTAGCATCTATTGATGAGTTATCTATCTTATTAATCAAGCTTATAAATCCATCTGTAAACTTGTACTCATCAGGAAACATCAACTCTCCTTTGCCTGGCAGACTCAGGCTAATGGCTTTTTTACAGGTGCAGTTGTCTTTAACTTTTCAGACATAGACTTTGTGCCAGCATTGCCATCATCATCTTCAGGTGCAATACCTGTTGCGGCCATGATCGAATAACGCCTTGCATAAGTTAAAGCCGAGCCATAACCTTGTGGTGTCTGCTTGTCAGCAGGTACATGAATCACACCCCCTGACATCTCTTCGCCACTCTCATGTAGAAAAATTGTCTCAACCCTAATGCCTGACTCTGCATCATGAGTCTTTTGTATTAATGCTAATCCATGATTGTGTAGTGCATCTAATACTGCCTCAATACAACCAGCCAAGTCTACATACTGACTTCTAAAATGTGGATTGGTACTGTTCTTTAAAGCTGGTGCAAACTCTTTCTGTGCCGCTACAAACGCTTTAGCAATCTCCGATGTTGTTGTCATTGTCTTTCTCCTCAAAATAAAGTTTGATAATATCTTGCCTTTTACTTACATCTTTTACATTGCGATACAATACTTCTAAAAAAGTATGAGTATCTTTTAGTTCATAATCTTCCATAGTTATAACTCCCTATCTCTGATTCTTAATTTAGATTGTCGAATAGTTCTTGCCTCTTTTGCTTTAACTATCTTTTCTGGCTGCGCTTTATAATTGATTACAGGCCATGAGATTTTATAACGCCCTGAAATAGCATGTTGATTGTCTCTCATAAAATTCATAATCTGAATCTGATGCAAGTCGATCTGCTCCTCCAAGTCTTTTATCATGTCTCTAAATTCAATTATCTTTTCAGCGTAATGCTCGGCTTCAGGTATCTCAACCTCATCCTTGTCAGGATGATCGAAAATAGATGATGCCTCAGATGGTGTTTTAATTTCATACCATTCAACCTCATCATTGGTTTTATACTTATCTAACCTACGCTGAAAGTCATTGATAGCATCATGTATTTGAGCCAATACATCTACATCCCTTTGGTAAACAAAAGTCCGTAGTGTTGTACCACGATACAGAACACACACTGCACCCCAAGTAGCACCTACTGTATCCATTTGCATTTGCAGTTGCAATGGGCCACGATAGAGAGGCAAAGAGTCTGCACTCTCTACCTCGTGAGCAGTTAGTTTGGCTTCTACTACACCTACGCCCTCTAACCTTATCTCGTCCTCATTGACACAGATAATACCCTTATCAAGATCGGTCATGATGATCGAATCATTGCCTTTGACATCCCCATCTAAACTACATGCGAATGGCAAGTCTTTATGAAAATAAGGCTTGGGATGTTTAGTCGTTAAATCTTTGACATCTAATCCTAAACGCTTACACGCTTGAACCAAGATAGTTTCCTCCAAGGTATTCCCCCAATCCATTGATTCATTAGATATAAATGGTGGTTCAATTCCTGAAATAATATCCATCTTTTCTTTTAACAGTTCATTGACTGTTTTAAACTTACTAGCACCCATCAATACAGGTATCTCGGATGCTGAAAGTTGGTCATTCGGTGTTACTTTTCCTACCATATTTACTCTCCTTTTTTTAGGTTATTAAAAGCCATTGATAACTCTTGTCTTGCATCGTTATCCATTTGATTAATTACTGCATTAGGGCCAAGTTCTAGCACAAGTTCACCAAAATCTCTAATGAGGAAATGTTGATGAGCCTCCTCTAATTCTTTTTGTTGTTCAAATCCATCCATTGGGATGTTATCTTCAACTCCTTCATCCCCATCCCATTCGTTAGTTCCTCGGTTATCGTTCATTGTTTGTTTCCTTTTAAAGTTAATAACACACGATAATATCGTCTAAAGATGCAAATCCATCTTTAAGCAATATTGAAATATTGAAAGTATTGTCATCATCTGACACGACTAAATTTAATGGCTGAATTAGTGATGTAGGTATCTCATCAAACTCTTGAGAACTTACAGAGATGTATGTTTTCTTTGAGTTTCCTGACCAAATATATAAAGCACTAAAGCCACCACCTGTTGATGATTCTCTGTATTCTAATTTTCGATCATCAAGCCATCTTTTAATTTGACCATTCATGATTGCACCTCCATATTAAAAGTATTTTTAGTTACGATTTTTCCATAAGAACCCTCATAGAAGTCAAATAAATCACCATCTAAAATATCTTCTTTAGTTAAATCACGATTGTCTAAATCTTCAAGCACCTCATCAATGATGTCATTGAGTGTATCTTTATTATACAAGGGAGTTACTTCACAGATATTTGGCTCAAACAAAAATGCCTCAATGGTGTCATCGTATGGCATGAAACCAATGAAATCACAATCTTCTCTATCACCAATATAATAAATTGCTTGAAAACCTGGTATGACCTCTTCACCACCTGATGTTATTCTGCCACGAGTATCTTTAGTGACTTGCACATCTTCACTAAGGTCATTGATATAGTTTTCTTGGATATGTGATTCTATGTCAGAATCATTTTTTGCATTGATGATCGACACGCCAGAACTTGACATGTCATCACCATTTGTTACATGAATAATTAAATATTTCATAGTTTATTTTTCCTTATCAAAGTTTAAAAATAGGTATCTCAACCTGGATACAATTATATATCATGGATATCGTTTTGTGTAAATTTTATTATTGCAGCCATTGAAAACTGCTACGCGGCCATTGAATTTGTTGTCTCAACCTTTATGATCGACAAGTGCAATTTGGGGCCATATTTCGATCATTGAGATATTTGGAGTCATTTTAAGGCGTTCTAAGGCAAAAAAAAAGGGATGCCAATACTATGACATCCCCCTTTTTAATGAAATAGGTATCTCAACCTAAATAATGTTCTAGCAACATGGCACAAAATGCAACCACTCCTATGCATAAAAATGGCATTGCTATGATTAAAAATAGGTTCATGTTATCCCCCTAAAAAATAAATCATTAATAAAGGCAATAAAGGCATTATCATTGCAATAAATATAATTAAATATTCTTTCATGATTGCACCCCTATAATTTCCATCTTTGAACAGTCAACAATATAAGTGCCATTGTCATAATTTTCTGTATCAAGATATTTGCATTTATCTAAACCAAAAGACAAATTGCCTTTTATACATTCATGGATGACACCTAAAAGCCTTGCCTTGCCATAAATGACATCACCTAACCTATCACTCATTAAAGACTTTGTGAGGTCTAAAAAGCTTTTAACATCATCCTCTGAACCATGCCAATGTAGATAGATTCCTAAATCATCATCATTGACTGTATCTTGCTTATTGTTGTCTTTAAGACAAATTACTGCACGATTTCCCATAATAATTTCACCTTTTAAAGTTTATAAAATGATTATCAAATGATAATCCCTTAGCACCTCATTGAGATGCTAAAAGGTATCACTTATATAATGCAAAATGAGTGGCAAAAGCTCTTGTTGTATGACTTTGAGGTCTTTCATAACCTATTTCTTTGATAGATTTACCTCTATATTTATATTTGAATTTGCCTTTATAATGCTTTTTGACCTCATTTATATACTTGATTGGGATCTTGGAATGAGTTGAGCTTTCCAACTTTGGTGATTCGTATCTTCTCAATATCCTAGTGATTTCATCAAATGTGAGTGGTTCAGAATAGGTGATGTTTAAAACTGATTTGACTAACATTCTTTGGAGTTTATCGTTTTGATGTCTCAACCTTGAGAATTCATCTCTAAAATATTGCATATTGTGATTTTGTCTGTTGATGTAATCCATGATTTTATCATTGGCATAATCAAATAAATCTGTAATATCATCATGAGGGTTCATGATTGGATAGGTTAAAGAACGTGTTTCTGCTTTTAATTGATTAAATGCTAATTTATGTTTATCCATTGTTTTTATACCTTTTAAAGTTTGTAAAATGATTGTTAAAAATAACAATCCCATAACACCCCAAAAAGAGATGTTATGAGTTGATACTTTTATAATTGATTTTCTAAAATTTGCATGTATTCAATTCTGTCATCAACTACATTGGAGGGTATTTTGCATGTCATCCATGCAATTTGTTTAACCCTCTTTAATGTAATTCTTTTTTCTTTAATGAGTTTCAATGCAGATGGATAAACTTCAAACTTATTTATATATCCTAGTCTGAAATCATCAAACATTTTTATAAGATAACTTTCATCACTTACTTTTTTCATTATGTCATTCATTATGATTTCCTCCCTAATGCATGACCTAATTCACCCCAAAAAGCATGGTCAAAGTGGTCATTCTCTTTTATAAAGTCACTCCAAACTTCATGGTCTTTCATATAATCTAACAATTCATTCCACCAAATAAAGTGGTCTTTCATTTCTTGAACGGATGCACTCCAATTGCCATTATAAAATTGATTGATTAGAGTATCACCTTTTGTGACAAATCCAACATCAGCATCATAATCATCATCTGATAATTCATCATTCAGATAATCAAGACCTAACAATTCTTTCTGTTTACTAAGTGGAGTTTCATTTGTTGCTAGTTTATTAAAGTTATTCATTGCAGATAGTTTCATAATAATTTACCTTTTAAAGTTTAAAAATATATAAAATGATTGATATAAAACCAATCTCAAATGACACCTAAAAAAGATGCCATTCAAGTTTGATTATATAGATATATATAAAGTATTGTTTCTCCATTTTGAAATGTAAACTCTTTGATAGTGTTCTTCACCTTTTAAATTGGCAAATTCTAACCTATCTTTTGCAAGTTCTCTTGCTTGTTTTTTATTTACACCAACACTTGATGTTCTGTCATAAATCATATTTGATTTAATGTCTGATGTTGGATTGTATTCTGTACTTACTCTAATTGCTTTAACTCTTTGCATGTTTACCAATGTATTCAATTCAGTCATTGATAGATATATAAAGTCACTTTGCTTTTCAGTGTTTACTGCTTTTTTGATTTTCATTGTTAATGTAGTCATTTTTAATTACCTTTTAAAGTTTATAAAAACCCCTCTTTTTTGAGAGGATGCAACATTATAAAACCAATTAAATAAAAAAGTCAACTTTCTATTAATTCAATCATATATTATTAGATTGTCATTGTTGTAATTTACATATCATATTAAATGAGGATAGATATAAACTAGTTCATTTTGAATGTCTCAAATAACTAATTAATCAAAGCAGCCATTGTGGATAACATGTGGATAGAAACTAGGCCACTGTGGATTATTCTGTGGATAAGTGCCAGGAATTCTGTGGATCGATCTGTGGATTTCCTGTGGATAACTTGACCTTTGCCCCCCCCGTACCCCCACTGCATATATAGGGTATCACACACAAATTTTTGCTGATAATCTCAAAAAACTGTCTATAAGGAATTGTTAACTGACTGATCGTTACGATATGTTTTAAGACATGTCTTTATAAAGACTAATATGACAACATATTATCGTTACGATATTGACCTACCCTGATATTTAAAAGCGACATAAGACCTAACCCGTATAGAAAAAGAGTATTTTCGATATGGGGTCACTCCCTTAAAAAGGAGGGATGGCTCTCGTTTATCTAGTATAGGTTATTAACCTCCGCTTTCACGATCCCTGTACTCTCTATATATCGATGAACTGATATGGATTATTAAGGTATCTCTGCGGTTAAACTCGTTTATTCCCTTGGTCACCATCTACCGACAGGAGGGGTGGGTAATGCCCCCGTATTTATTAATTTACAGTATTGAGCAGATAAGTCAATTAGTTTATTTACTTGACCAACTATATCTATGAGATATACTTATTGTATGGAATATAAGATACCTGAGTCTATACAGATAAAGAAGTTAAGGAATAAGGATCATAGACACTTTGTTGTATTGCCGTTCAAAGCGATTATAGATAAGAAAGTATCTGCCGCCAATATAAGAACACTAGGTATATTAGCAGCGTACTGTAACAAACAAGGATTTAGTATTGTTGGATTGAGGACAATGGCGAGTAAGTTACAAACAAGCTATCAGAATGTCTTTAACCAACTAAAGAAGTTAGAAGAGCTAGGATATGTAGAGAGTAGAAAACGATCTGCCTATCCAGGCATTAGAG
>Ga0222715_10000610_pt1 | contig 35740 bp, 69 predicted proteins | sample C33_9DmetaG_FD_165056 | JGI IMG/M metagenome (GOLD analysis project Ga0222715, IMG submission 165056) | Estuarine water microbial communities from San Francisco Bay, California, United States - C33_9D | ecosystem: Environmental > Aquatic > Marine > Unclassified | place: USA: California...
CTAGCAGGTCAAAACGGCGCTAAAGGAGACAAAGGTGATGACGGTGCTAAAGGTGATGATGGCGCAGCTGGTGCTCAAGGCGCTAAAGGCGATACTGGTAATAACGGTCAAGACGGTTTACAAGGTGTTAAAGGTGACACTGGTAGTGACGGGCAAGACGGTGCTAAGGGCATTCAAGGTGTAGCAGGTAAAGACGCAATCTCAGGATTAGCTTTAGTTGCAGCACTAGACTCTATCAAAGGCGATGGTATTGGTTTCGGCCTTACCAAAGAAGAAGACTCTGACTTTACTTTTTCAACAGCAGTAAAGTTTGAAATTGACAATCGTACTAATGTTAACATTGGTATTACTATAACTGAAGATGGTCGTAAAGCAGCTTCGGCTGGCATCGGCTTCTCATTCTAAGGAAAAATAACATGAGAGACGCTATCAAAACTACAGAAGACCAGTACATCAGAAATCGTGAATTTATGATGCAACCAATCGTCTTTAACGGCTCGTCTCTTAAAGGGGGCATGACCGATGTAGACGCCTGTTACGATGTTTATGGAAAGGCTTTCATATTCATTGAGGTTAAACGTGCAGGTCACTACCTTGAAAAAGGTCAAGCCATCCTGTTTAAAAACCTTGCTAAACACATGAACGTACCTTGCTATTGTTTAACAGCTTGGCAGTTTACAGAGAACGGCGAAGACATAATGTTAAAAGACTGTATTGTTAAAGAAATGACAAGAGGTGACGGTACAGGCAAAGTCTCCTATGCGGAGTCTAGTAAGAAAACAGTTAAAGAAATTGTTGACTATATCGAGAAGAAACATGGAGTAAGAAAATGAATGAAGTTATGTTGTTAACAGTTGGTATTGTAGTACTAGTTGTAATTTGTTATGCAGAGTCAAAAGGCTCAGTAGGTTGGGGAAGAACCCCAGAAGAAAAAGGAGATAAGTAATGATTATCGCAACTTGGAAAAACTTATCGGATTCTCGTTCTAAAAAAGGAAGAACATTTAGCGAAGTTTTTGCTAATGAAGACCAATGGGAAGAACAGAAGTTTCATTGGTTCTATCAAAATGGTGGACTTCCTCTTTGGGTGGTTGAACTTAGCGAGGACGGCTTTTTTGTTCGTGAGTGGACACTTAAGCTTGTCCCGTTTAGTAAACAGATAAAAACAGAAGATTGAGCAAGAGATTACAAAAAAGAAGAGGCAGGACAATGATTCTAGAGGCAACAATGTGCTTGGCACTAAACATGTTTTATGAAGCTCGTAACGAAAACTTTATGGGCCGTCTTATGGTTGCAGAGGTTACTCTTAACAGAGTAGCCGCTGACAATTTCCCTGATACTGTTTGCGAAGTTGTTTGGCAAAACAAACAATTCTCTTGGACACATGACGGGCTAAGTGACGACCCTAAAAAGCTGAATAACGTGTTTGACAGAAAAGCTTGGGACGAAATTCAACGACTAGCAATGGATGTCATATTATATCCAGAGTACGCTTTGCTAGGTTCTAACGCTACTCATTATCACACTGTAGATGTTGAACCTTACTGGGCTAAAGAAATGAGCATAGAAGGCAAAGTTGGTAAACACATTTTCTACACAGAAAAGTGAGAAAAACTGAGCATCTATAATAGAAAACCTAAAGGAGACAAAAGGTTGACAACTAAACAAGAACACTTAGATAGCATAAGCTTTCGCAATCTTGTAAAAGATATTAATGATAAATGGGGTCACACTTATGAGCCAGTGTCTGAAACAGCACAGCCCATTGAGACTCTCTTAGAAGAAATTAACGCAATGAAAAGTGAGTATAATCTATGACTAATGAAGCTGTAATGTTTGTTATATTTCTGATTTTGTTTAACATCTTTTCTTATAAGATGGCTCAAACTCGCGGTCGCAATGTTTATGGTTGGCTAGCAACTTCTTTGATTTTATCACCGTTAGTAGCTTGGCTTGCCCTATTGTTTCTAGGCAAGACAGAAGAAAAAGAGCAAGAAGAATTTAACAGACTACACGCTGGAATGACTTCAGCAACTGTTGAATATAAGTAAGAGTAGTCAAGACTGAGCATAGGGCGTAGCAGCCCAAAGGTCTATAAAGTGATGTGGTGCTTAAAAATTATCCCTGAAAGGAATCTAACATGACTAGCAATTACATTCTTACCCAAGGTCGTCCTTTTACTTCTGACAACAAAGGTTGGAACAACGCAATGCGCGTTATGGTAGCAAGTGCCGTTAACAACGGTTACATGACTATCAAACAAGCTGCTGATATGGCAGGGTGCTGCGAAAACAGTGTTCGTAACTGGGTTGCTACTTTGATAGTAAACAATCCAAAGATGCGTTAAAAGAATTACCCTTTACCTCACCCCTTCGGGGGTGGGGGAAATTACCCCTAAATTTTTTTTTTTTGAAAGCAATAAAAACTATATGCTAATAATTACCTGTCTATACCTTCTTATTCTAGAAGGCAAGGTGATTAACGATGTTCCACAAGAATCGGAGACCGATAGGTCAATGTCCGAATATAAGGAAGTTATGAAGTATGGCCTCAGAAGAAATAGTTTTAACAAAACTAGTAGAAGACCTAGACTACCGAAAACAACACTTAGAAAAACGTAACACCGCTTACTTGCTAAAAGAAGTAGATTCGCGGTGGCTACTTGAATTCTCTTACCCCCATATTCTAATGGGCCTAGAGCGCCGTTCTACTCTTGTTGACTTGTGTTCTAGCATGGGCAAACGAGTAATGCAAAAGCTAAAGTTAAAACAAGACAGCATGAAAGCAGTTCACACAGGCTTTTATATTCTTATCTCTTATTTTGAGACAGGAATAATAGAGTACTACTCTGCTAGGGTTAAAGGCAACCCTCGGAACAAACACACTACATACCAGCTCAGAGTGAAAGACTGGGATAGCCTACGGAGCCTTATTGATGTAGTGGATGATGCTGTATCAGATTTGTTTCCCTCGATTACCCCTGTGGCACCTTGGGATGGCTCTGACTACCACACAGATACAGGCAGACCTCTAATACGACACGCTCACAGTAAAACTACTGCGCAGATTAAAGAGGGTGGATTAGAGTTTCTTACAGAAACGCTAAACAAACTAAACGATACTGGTTGGCGTATCAATCAATTTACTTTTGATGTCTACAAGAAGTGCATGACTCTTGAGAAGAACCCTTTTAAGTTTTCTAAAGAGATTGACCCTATTAAAAGAACTTCACTAATTGTTGAAACCCAAGCTATCGAAAAGTTAGCAGAAAGGAATCTAAACAATGCTTTCTATCATTTGTATAATTGCGACTTTCGTGGTCGTATTTATCCTAACACTGCGTATCTGCATGAACAATCCTCCGATAACGCAAAGGGTATTCTCCTCTTGGACGAACCTGTTCCGTTAGGAGAAAACGGTTATTATTGGCTAAGGGTTCATACTGCTAATGTGTGGGGTAACGATAAAGTTACGTTAGATGAACGAGCCAAGTGGACACTTGACAGCCTTGAAGAAATCCTTCTTTATGTTGATAACCCAATAAAGAACACTGGCTGGATGGAAGCAGACAAACCTTTTAGTTTTCTTTCTGCTTGTAACGAGTTGTCTATGCTTTCTAACTGGCATGGTGATGGCTACAAAACAGAAGACTTCCCTAGTTGTTTGCCCATATACATCGATGGTTCTAACAACGGTGTTCAACACTTAGCAGCGATGTCTCTTGACGAAACTGTTGCGCCTCTTGTTAACCTGGTTCCTCAAGAACTCCCAGGGGATGTCTATATGTTTATTGCAGACCATGTAATGAACAACTTAGAAAAGAAAGTAAAAGAGTTAGACCCAAAGGTAGTTAAGAAGTTTCCTAAGCATTACAAAAAGATTTGTGAAATGCAAAGAGAAATGGAGAAATGGCCTTCAGGTACAGAAAAGTATAAGTTAGCAGTTCGTAAGTACAAAGAGTACAAGAACCATAACTATGACTTAAACAAAGCCGTATGGCCTGTGTTCTGGAATAACATTAAAGACCGAAAGATATGGCGCAAAACAGTTAAGCGCCCTGTCATGACTCTTGGCTATGGCGGTACAGCCTATGGCATGGGTGAGCAAGTTAATGACGACACTCGCTCTATTAATGAGTACCTGCGCGATAAAGAAATGGTTTGGTCTGTTGGGCTGGGCCACTTCATTCATAAGACTTGCTATGAGGAATTGAAAGGGCCAGCAGAGCTGCTCAAGATGTTTCAAAACTTAGCAGAGCGTCAAAACGACTTAGACGTTCCTGTTGAATACAGACTTCCAGTAACTAACTTTCCTATGATACATAAGTACAAAGAAGCTAAAGTTCGTAGAGCCGACTTGAAATATGGCGAAGACTTACTTAAAGTACGAGTTAACGTATGGGAAGAAGCTACACTAAAGAAGTCTAAACAAAAGTCTTCTACTGCACCTAATGTTGTTCATTCGCTCGATGCAGTGCATTTAGCAATGATTGTACACGGCGCAGACTACAACGTTACTGTAGTACACGATAGCTTTGGCTGTCACGCAGGTAATATGGAACACATGTTTAAACACACTAGACAAATGTTTGTAGACCTGTATGCACTAAACCCTCTGGAGTACGTACTGTCCCAGATGGACTCTCTTGATTTAATCCCACAGAAAGGGAACTTAAATGTCTCAGAAATCACCAAGTCAGATTTTGCCTTTGCTTGAAGTCGGTTCACATGTTCGCATCGCTGCCTTTGAAGATATGCCCGATGTAGTTGCAACTGTAACTGATGTGTTTCAGGACGGTTTCGGTGCGATGACCGATGACAATTACATCGAAATTTACGAGGAAAATATTGACCAACTAGTTGATATTCTTCGTTAAAAATACCTAACCATAATGACCATTAGGTCTTAGAAAACTTATATACAAATCCAAAAGGAATAACCACATGGCTAACTTCGAAAATAAAACTGTAATTATCCGTAACGCTGAAATGTTCTTTGTTAAGCTGGACCCTTCTCGTCCTTCTGCAACTTTTAACAAAGACAACCCTACTTGGGAAGCTCAGATTCGTACACGTAATAAGCAGCAAGCTAAAGAGTGGAAAGAACTTAACCTTAAAGTAACACCAAAAGAAGACGATGACGGTATCTTTTACGCAGCTAACTTGAAGAAGAAAAGCAAGAAGCGTGATGGTACTGACATGGTTGCCCCTAATGTTGTTGCAGGTGACCTCTCACCAATCGACCCCAAAACTATCGGCAATGGCTCTATTGGTAATCTTAGTGTCTATCAGTACGGTTACGATGTTAACGGCAAGTCTGGTATTGCCTCTATGCTGATGGGTGTACAAATCACTACGCTTAACGAATACACACCTCGTCCTAAACAAGGTGGTTTCGAAATGGAAGCCTTTACAGTAAACAAAGTAGCTGACAATCAAGAAGTCGATGCAGATATGGTTGATGACCTTGATGATGAAATCAACTTCTAAATAAATTAAACTCCTGAACATGAGTATAAACTGTTCTTTTTAATCTAAACCAAAAGGGAATCAAATGAAGAATTATGTATATCTAGCTGGACCTATGGAAGACTGTTCTGTAGACCACATGACGGGTTGGAGAGAGGAAGCCAGCTTGAGACTTAACCTGTCCGACATTGATGTTCTGGACCCGACACGCCGTGTTTCTTTCCATGACCAACTCGGAGACAACCTACAAAATGTTACGAAGACTAACAACATCTGCAATCGTATCTTTAAGCAAGACCTTCAAGATATTGCTCATAGCCGTATTGTACTTGCTGATGTTCGTAGAGGGTCCGGCAGAGGTACTGGAACTAGCATGGAACTAATGTTTGCTCACACTAAGAATAAAATCATTATTCTGTGGGCAGACGAAGAAGACTTTGTACACCCTTTCTATGAAGCTATGGCTACAGAGAAACACTACAACTTAAACGATGCAGTAGAAGCAATTCAGGAGTACTACTAATGGCTGACCTTAGAGAAGAAATGTTTGAAGTTCGTGCCACTAAAGAGAACTGGTATGAGGACCAAGTTACTGTTTACCCTGACCTTGGTTGGGCTTTAGATGCAGCGAAAGACCTTAGAGCAGATGGTTTTGAAACAGAAATCTACCAGCTAACAGTTTTTGAGGAGTTACTAGGATGAAAATGTATGTTTCGGTTAGAACTGAATATGACTACGAAGTTGATGTTCCTTCTGGAAACCCTCAAGAAGCCAAGGACTATGTTAATGAGCATTATCAGTGGTTAGCACCTGATAGTGACCACTTGACTGATGCTGAAGTACGTGTTTATGACTCTGATATGAATGAAATAGAGGAATAGTAATATGACAACTGATACCACTTTTAATGTTGTAGCTTCTTACTATCATGATGAATGGAAAAAGAGGGTTCCAAGCCATGAGTATGAAGGCTTTGAGACCTTTGAACGTGCAATGGAACAAGCAGAGTACCATCAAGCTAAAGGGTTTGATGTTCAAGTATACAAGTGTGAGCCTGTTGAGATTGTTCGTCTAACAGGTCTTGACGAGGAAGCTGGCCCAGAAGAAGAAGAAGAAATAGAGTGGGAAGACATCCACGTAGATGACCTTGGATGGAACGATGATGAGTATGACATCAGAAAAGAATGGGGTGAAATATGAAAGTAGAAGTTTACTATAACCTGCATAGGCATCTTTTCTCTATTCGCCATAAGGGGAAGGTAATCGGACATCGCCGACATGTGTCTTTAACTGACGTCAAGTTTGCTGTTCAACCAGCAGGGCGTAAGAAAGTATTAGAGACAGGACAGAAGAACGTTCACGCCTTTGTTCGGGGTGAACTTGTAGACTACCAAAACATATGTCACTTAGACATGCCAAAACAAGTGACTTATAACCCTTACAAGTATGAGTCATTTGTTAATAAAGAAGATGAAACCCCTGTAAAAGAAGCAGGAGTTACGTTTATGTGTAAGCCAGAAGATGGTGGTCCACAAATCTTTGCAGGAGCCTAAAATGCCAGAGATAGAAGTATTAAGAAGCAATTTCGAAGAACGTGTCGCCTTAATAGTTAAAGGCGGCTTTCCACGCGAGGTAGCAGAACAGCTAGCCGCAGAAGGCTTAGGCTTTCCAGATGTTGTTTTCTTTAAACAGTACATAGCCGACTTACAGGAGAATTATCAATGAAATATGAAGTAGTATATAACGACAATGATGGTTATGGTTGGACTTCTGATGTAGTTACTGAGAACTGGCAAGAGGCGCTTAGTGCTTGGTCAGATAATTTTTGTAGCTATGACAGCAAGGCGTTTAATAAGATTCGGGTACGTACACCTGAAAACATTGCGTTTGATTTGCAAACAACAGAACAGATGGAGGTTCATTCTTCTTATCTGAAGTACCAAGAAGAAGTAAACAACCGTATAGAACAACGTATCGCAAAGGATGAGTACATGACAAACATCGGCACATTTGATATCGTTGACCTTGATAGGTCAAAACTTACTCACACTCACAACTCACAGCTTGGGATGAATTCTGACCAAACACCTCAACCTCACTATGACGAAGTTTATCTTAAAGACCCTTTGCAGGAGCTAGCTAAACTAGACATAGCTTATCAAGGTCCAAGAGAAGCCCCATTGTATCCTGAAAACGACTGGGATATTGAAGACATGTTTAAAGAAGACTTTGACGAAGAGTTAAAGTTAAACTATGGACATTCTAAGCTTGAAGTCACTACTGACTTTCACGGTGATTTTGACAAGATGAATGCAGACCAACAAGACGCGATTATCAACCCTAAACACTACAAAATGCTTAGCTCAGAGGTGATGTCTAAGCACCCAGACGGTATGGAGTACATCGATTTGATGGCCTACCTACTTGAAGGACACACTGGTGTACAGGCGCACCTCTTAGGGCAGATATACAAGTACTCTATGCGACTTGGCAAGAAAGACAACAAATTACAAGACGCTCGTAAAATCGAGTGGTATGCTTCACGGCTTGCTAAAGAAATCGAGGCAAGCTAAAGTTATTAGGGGGGAACTATGAACTACGATTTTGAGAAAGAAGCTAACAGATTCTTCTGGATTGTTAAAGGACACTTAATACCAAGAGCTTGGCATCCAGAAGATATTGTTGCAATGTATAATAGCTATATTGCTCGTATGTGGGGCAATCATGAAACTTGCTATCGAGAAGAAGGCTTTGAAGAAGCTTGGGCTAAACGAAAGGAAGAAGATGCAGATTTACGTAGTTGAAGTTTGGGACTCAAAAACAACTTATTGGGAAGACTATATGGGGTATTCTAGTGTAGAAGCAGCTATGGACACTTATCGAGATTTAATTCTTAAAGGGTTTAGTGTAAGAGTAATGTTACACATGCACATTCAAGAATACTGGAGCAAAAAAGATGAGGAAGCACTGGCCTGAATTCGTAGACGCATCTTATTATCTTAACATGAGGAAGAAAAACATGGAAGACATAAAAGCAGCACTAGAAGCAGTTAAAGCAGCCGAAGACCACATGCACTATACAGCAGACGGCGAGTTTGAGTATAACGAAGACTTAGACAAAGCTTATGGGCTTCTTCGTGACGCCCGTATTATACTAGGAAAGTTTGTAAAATGATTGACGGAATAGCATGGCTAACCATAATGGTAGCGATTGCTTTTGCTGCTTGGGCTTTATGGGAGATACTAGACGATGATTAACTACCAACTGAGACAGTTGAAGGAAATGGCGAAGATATACAGGGAACTCAATCCTGATATTAGTATTAGAAAAGCTGTTGCAAAAGCTAATGAGGCTTACGACATCTTTAGAGACGCAGAGTTTGAGGTTCAAGCTAAGTGTCAATAAATAGAAAACTAACAAGCTAGGAGAATCTTATGAAGTTAGTATTCGATATTGAGGCCAATGGGCTATTACCGACAGTGAGTAAGTTTCACTGTGCAGGTGCTAAAGACGTAGACACTGGTGAAGAGTATTGGTTTAGGCCGCACCAGCTTAAAGAGTTCTTAGAACTACTAGACAAAGCCGACACTATCATAGCTCACAATGCGTTTGGCTATGACGTTCCTGCCTTAAAGATTTTAGGTGGTTGGACTTGCGACCCTGCTAAAGTACAGTGTACTAAAGTAATGTCTCAAGTTCTTAACTATAAGCGGTTTGTGTTTGGTCACTCGTTAAAGCGTTGGGGTGAAGAGTTAAGCAACAAAGGAAGCTATGAACACTTTAACTTGCAAGGCGGCATGACTGAACGCTCTGTTTACGCTGCTATGGCAAAACAAAAAGAGTCTATGCTTAAAGGAGACTACAACGGAGGCTGGGAAGAGTTTAACGAAGACATGTTTGAATACATGAAACAAGACGTTAGACTTGGTGCCGATGTGTATGTATCTTTAATACAAGAACTTAAATGCTACATGAAGAAAGTAAACGGCAAATCAATCTTAAAGGCTTTGCGACTTGAAATGGAGCTTGACCGTATCATGGTTGAGCAATCACAAAACGGTTGGAAGTTTAACTTAGAAGAAGCCAAAGAACTATCTACTTACTGTTCGTCTAAGATGTCTCAGATGGAGAGGTTTATAAACAGTAAGCTAGGGTTAAAGGTTGAGTCTCCTGATGGCTCAGTTTTAAAGGCTAAAGAGTTAATAGAAGACGCCGTTAAAGCAAAGAAAGACCCTAATGACATATCACTCCCGATTAAGTCACCGAAGTTCACAAAAGGTGGAGACTACCATTCCCATACTAAGTCTTGGTTTGGCCTCACTGATAATGTTCAATATGACTTGTCTCGTAAGCACACCCTCCCTGTCTGGGGCGAGTATTGTAGGGTTCAATTTTCTGGTGGGGATATTGGTAATACTGCCACTGTTAAAACTTATTTGTCTTCCATTGGCTGGGTTCCCGATGAGTGGAACTGGAAAAGAGTTGATGGTAAGTTCATCAAAGTCTCGGCAAAGCTGTCAGACTCAAGCCTCAAACCTCTGGGGGAGGTAGGCGAAACACTAATGGAGTATTATACGCTCCGTTCAAGACAATCAATTATTAAAGGATGGTTCGAACATGTTGATGATGATAATAGGCTACATGGTGATTGCTTCAATGTTGGAACACCGACATTTCGTCAAACTCACAAGATTATTGCCAATCTTCCTTCAGGCAAGGCTGCGCTTGGGCCGGAGATTCGTAAGCTTTTTGTTGCGGAAAGTGGGTATAAGCTAGTCTCTGCTGACTCCGCAGCTTGTCAGTTAAGACTTCTGGCACACTTTATGCAAGACAAAGAATTCACCAGAGAGGTATTAGAAGGTGACATACATCAAAAGAACGCTGATATTCTTGGCTGCAGTCGGCCTACCGCTAAGCCTTTTATCTTTGCTTTTCTATATGGGGCAGGTGGTAAGAAACTCGGCAGTATTCTAGGTTGTTCTGAAAGAGAGGGTAACGCTGTTAAGAAAAAGTTCTTGAATGCAATTCCTTCACTTAAAGCACTAATCGAGAAATGTCAGAAAATTGTAGATAAACAAAAGTTTATTGTTGGGCTTGACGATAGACCTATCTACACTGAGAGTTCTCATAAGGCTCTTAACTACCTTATTCAAGGCGCTGAAGCTGTAGTAATGAAAGCTACAGTAGCTATGATTGATGTTAAGCTTAAAGAGGCTAACATTGATTTCAAACACTTGTTGTTCTATCACGATGAGCATACCGTGGAGGTTCGAGAAGACCAAGCTGAAGAGGCGCGTGAGATAATCATGCGTTGTTTTGAAGAAGCCCCTAAGCCTTTAGGAGTTAACATTATGACTTGCGGCGACTGTAAAATTGGAGACGACTACTATGATGTACACTGATACTTGGACTATTTTTGCTCTTGACAACGGCTCAGACCCTTATGTTCAGTACCGCTTTATGAAGCGTGTTAATGAGTTGAAGGCTCTAACACAAATAAAACCAGTACGCATGTGTATTGGTTCTTGGATGAATGAGCTAGAATACTCTTATTGTTTACGCAAACAAGACTTTGACCGTTATTTTCTTGAAGGTACTTTTGTCAGAAACCAAGAGTGCGTTATGCAACTACACCCTGTAAATCCTCGTAACCCCAACCGACTACATGCTTATCTTGACTGGAAGAACGGTGAAAAGGAAAACCTTGGACAACTCCAAGAAATAGGTAAAGAATACACAGATTTGCATGAGTCTTGGACTTACTTCTGTGACACAGGCAAATACTTTGTAACGGAAAGGTAAGACAAATGAATATGAAAATATTAAAACAAGCAGCTTCGTTAATCGGGGTTACTAGAGAAGAAGCAGAAAGAACTATCATAGCAGAACAGTTATTAACTCTTCAAGAACAAGCTAGAATGATAGAACTACAAAAACAAGCAATTAGGAGTTTAAAGAAATGATTGGTATCGTACTCGCAGCAAGTATAGCTATCTCAGACTATCAAATGAAAGGTTCTTATTTAATAGGTGAGTGTTTAGCTGTTTGGAATTTTTCCGAGCCTGAAGTAAGATATATTGGAGGAAACTCAATAGGTCTTCAAGGGTTTAGGCACTATGAGTGGCTTCATAACACTGCTTACAATTCTTTAAAAGTATACTCAGAAGAGGCTATGAGGGAAGCGTATGACACCGCTTATGAAATGAAAAGAGATAACCCTCAACCTGTTTTGCCTATAGAAGTAACTAATTGTGTAAAAGCAATGTCTTTAATAATTGTTAACGAAGGGGGCAAATCATCACTTTAGAAAAAAGAGTGGCTGACTTAGAAGCTAAGATGAGTTATATTTATGCTCAAGACGAGTGGCGACATGGTTGGGCAGTGTATCAACTTAGTAAAAGTTCAGACATGAGAGTGACTGGCAAATACGCTGTAACAGCTAATTACCAAGAAGCGGAGGACAATGACCGAGAGTGAAACAGAGCGTAGGCGTAGGATAAGGCTTTCAGTAGCCGCCTATGCCTATGAATACTACGACGACTCTATCATGTCTGATGCAGAGTTTGACGCTCTGGCACTAGAGGTAGACGTAGATATAAAGACGGGTAATCGTAAGCTAGATTCGTTTTTTAGAAAACACTTTCAACCCGACACAGGGTTGTGGATTAGGTTTCATCCTGACCGCAAAGGTCTTGAGAACATTTATCATAGAATTTGGAAGGAAGACAAATGATGCACTCACCAACAGTATCTATGGAAGTACTACTTAATCAAGCGTTTGACAAGTTTTATAACAATATTAAGTTTTATGAGTATCCTGTCAATATGTGTGTTAAGGAAGAGCTAGACAACCTAGAAGCTGCTGTTTATCGGCTAGCTAAAGAAACTCGTACTACGGAAATGGAAGACTCCTACGAAGATGGTTTTACCGCAGGTATTGAAGCTGGTGGAGAAGACGCATACGAGGCAGGTTATGAGCAAGGTTATGACCTTGGATATGAGGCAGGTATAAATAAAGCGGGAGACGCTTAAATGTTTACAGTAGAGTTTGAAGACGAAGATACAGTCATTACTACCCTAGACGACACTGGTGAGTTTGATGACACAGAAGTAATCATTGACGGAAACGGCACTGTCTGGTTTCGCCAATTCTCCGAAGAGTTGAATGCTTACCACGTTGTTGTTATGAGTCGTCATCAGTTTGAAGACATCGTGTCGGCTTGGAGCAAAACAGAAGGGGCTTATGTGAGGATGGTAGGGTGAGAAAAATAACGGTAAAGATTATAGACTCAAGCAAAGGGAAAGAGTTCGGTTGGACTACCTTTGAAGGGCGTCAACTAGGTAATCAAGAAATCAACGAACATGGTTTCCCAACTATCTGGTTGTTGTATGGTAATAAAATGTTTACTGCCGTTCACACTCGTAACGGTTGGGTATTAGATGTAAGGAGTCGCGAAGATGATTAAAGAAACAGAGAACGAATACATGGTAAACTTTGAAGTTTATATAGAAGAAATGAACCGTTATGACTACATCGTATACCTTGATAAAACTCTTGATGGACCATCCGGCCCTGAAGAAGCGTATCGTATGGCTGCAGCAATTGCCAAAGAAGGTGGTGGGGAACTTGTGGAGGTGGAGTACGGAGTTTCTGGTGAAGAAGGCATGTATTCTAGCTTTGGCAACAACTTTCAAATAAACTACCGACTTGAATTTCTTAACAAAGAACTTTATGGCTATCAGATGGCTGTAGACTGTTTGTTAAACACAGAAGATAACGATGTAAAGTCAGCTATGGTTAAAAGAGTAAATGACTTGAAAGACAAAATTGAACAGTTAGAGTTAGCTTGCGATTTTAACACGGAGGAAAATACATGAAGAAAGAAATGTACGAACACCTAATCTCTGACTTCTACGACGAAGGTCACAGAAACCACTTTAACTTACCTGATGGTCTTTTAGAAGAAGCCAGAGAAGTACAATTTGCAGCTACCCCAGAAGAACTTAAAGACGAGCTAGGTGACGTACTCTGGTATGTTACTACGTTGGCTCGTTTAAACGGTTGGTCACTGTGTGACATTATGACTGAGAACTATCACAAGCTTGAGAGGAGAGCAGCCTTTGGAAAAGTATGAGTGCTTAAGCTGCGGCGGACCCGCTAAGGGTGAGTTTTGTGAATTTTGCTTAAATGAGGAAATATCTGATGATTCCTGACGTTGAAACACAGTTTGATGACCTTACTAGAGAATTAGAATACTGGAAGGCACAAGCTAAGACTCTGCGTATACGAAACGAAACTCTTCAAAGAGAAAATCGTATATTGCAAAGCATAATAGACATAGAGTATCTGGGGTAAAAATCAGGCACTTAATGTATTGAAAACTATTGAAGAAAATACCTAACCATAATGACCGTAGGGAATCCCCCTTTGGTCTTTAATTAAGGATTAATAATGACTACACTTATCATTGATGGTGATGTTCTTTTATATATGAGTATATGGGGGAACGATACATTGGAGGAAGCACAAGATACTTTTAAAGAAATCTTCGTTGATATCCAAATGGCTACCTTTAGTAGCGACTACGTCATGGCCTTAGGTGGTCCTGATAACTTTAGAAATGACTTGTATAGCGAATACAAAGCTAGTAAAAGTCGTATTAAGTCGAAATCTAGCAGACCAGAATGGTTTATTGATTTGAAGTCGTGGGTAGTAGAAACAATGGAAGGAGCAGTGCTCAGTGAAAATTGTGAAGCCGATGATATGGTTCGTATCTGGCATCTTGAACTTGATGCTGTTGGCAAGCCTTATTGTGTTGTTACAGTAGATAAAGATTTAGATTGTTGTTATGGTAGCCACTATAACCCAAGAACTAAACAGATTTATCATATAACAAAAGAATACGCTATGCGGTTCTATTACAAACAGTTGCTCATGGGTGACTCAGTAGACAATATCCCAGGAATTCGGGGTATTGGTCCAAAGAAAGCAGACAAAATCCTAGAAGGTATTCAAGGTAAACTACAACTTAAACAAGCAGTATGTTGCGCTTACCAAGAAGCATACGGTGACAGCGGTTTCGACCACATGCTTTTAAACGGTAAACTACTACATATCTGGAGAAAAATTAATGACCACTTCACGCTTGGCAAAGAAGTATACCAAACCGCTATCGAGGGACGAGATTGGGCATTGGACAACAAAGGTCAAGTTTAACCCTTGTGATTGGTTTGGCTTCTTGTACTGTATTAGTAACCTAGAAACTAAACAGTTCTATTATGGCAAGAAACAATTCTTTCACGGTGGTAAAAAGAAGTCTGCAACTTATGGTAAAGAAATGCCTTGGAGAACTTACACAGGTTCTTCTTCGCATCTTAACGAACAAATAAAACAAAGTGGGCATGACAAGTTTAGCTATGAGATAATTGACCTTTATAAAACTAAAGGAGGATTATATTATAGCGAGGCTTGGTGTCAAATGGTCTCTGAGTGTATGACTGAAATGCTGCCTGATAATAAGACTCCAAGGTTTTATAACAGACAGATAGCAGCTATTAGATTTGTTCCCCGCGAGGGACCAACAGATAAAACTCGGAGGTATGTCAAACAGCTAACCAAGAGGTATTGATGGGACGTATTGTTACCAAAAATCAACCATGTGAAAAATGCGGTAGTTCTGACGCTAAACAAATATATGAGGAAGGCTCTGCTTATTGCTTTAGTTGTAAAGCATCTTTCAGAGCGCCAACAGAAGGAACTACACAAGTGTTTAAAGAAGAGTTTGGAAATGATGATTACTCAAGTTCAAAGATGGAAGAAATCAATAACTACCCGATTCGCGGCTTTAAAGAGCGCGGTATCTACAAACAAGTTTGTGAGCACTACAATGTCAGAGTCTCCTATGACTTTGATGGGGGTATTGATAGTCACTACTATCCTTATTACTCAGAACAACTGTTGGTGGGCTACAAGGTACGACAACTTCCAAAAAGCTTTAGCTCAGTCGGAACTGTGCGAGGTGGCCTGTTCGGTCAACAAAACTACAACGGTGGAAAACGGCTTGTAATCACTGAAGGTGAGCTTGATGCTATGTCAATACAAATGGCATGGTACAAGAAGTACAAGAAGTTTTATCCTGTCTGTTCTCTTCGTTCTGCTTCTTCTGTTAAAGACTTAGTAGACGCTAGAGAGTGGGTTCGCAACTTCGATGAAGTAGTTCTGTGGTTTGATAGTGATGAAGCAGGTCAAGAAGCTGCAAAAGAAGCTGCACGTATTATCGGTTATGACAAAGTTAAAATTGCTAAGTCAACTGAGAAAGATGCTTCTGATGTTTGGATTAAATCACCTGATACACTACTAAGCGTTGTCTATGACGCTTGTGATTACACCCCTGCAGGTATTCTTAACAAAGATGAACTGTGGGAACAACTTGAAAAGTACAACGAGTTAGAGTCTGTACCCTATCCCCCATTTATGGATGGTCTTAACGACAAACTTAAAGGAATGCGTTATGGTGAAATTACTCTCTGGACTTCTGGGACAGGTTCAGGTAAATCTACCCTCCTACGCGAAATTGCGGTCCACTTACTCCAAGAGACAAAAGATAAAATCGGTATCGTCAGTCTCGAAGAATCACCTGCAGAGACCGCAAGAAAGATGTCAGGAATGGCACTTAACAGAAACCCCGCCGCAGAAGAAATCCCTCTTGAAGAACTCAAAAAGGGATATGACCAAATCTTCGGAGACGATAGATGTTTGGTGTTAGACCACCAAGGCTCTATATCTGACGGCTCTATAATGGACTTCTTAGAGTATATGTGCTTATCAGGTGCTAAATATCTCTTTGTAGACCACATTACTATTTTAGCGTCTGAAGGTGCTGAAGGGCTTACTGGCAATGAAGCCATTGATAAGATTATGAATGACCTGCTCCGCTTAGTTAAAAAGTATAACGTGTGGATTGGCTTAATCAGCCACTTGAGAAAGACAGACAACAAAGGAAGTTCTTTCGAAGAAGGTAAACTACCATCTATGGATGATATCCGTGGCTCTGGTTCTATTAAACAAATTAGTATGGACATTATAGCCTTTGCACGTAATGTCGCAGCGGAAGACGAAAATGAAAGAAACACAATTAAAACTAAAGTCCTCAAATGTCGTTATACTGGTCTTACAGGCCCATCGGGAACACTGCACTATCAGTATGACACTGGAAGACTAAGTAAGGGCCAAGAGTTCGAAGAAAATAACGGGTTTATGAAGGTATAAAAATGTCAATAAAAGATGAAATAATGTCCGACACTGAATTGGTTTACCTCTCAGTAATCATGCAACTTGTTGGGGAGTGTAAACCTGACTTGTCTCAATTATCACCTTCAATACGACAATTCATTACAGGAGCAACAGAATCTAAGTTTGAGACTGTTGACCCTGATGAATCAGACGAAGTAACTAAACGTTTATACTTCTATGCTAATGAAGTACTAGACTTTGACAAGGAGAAACTAAATTGACTAGAGAAGAATACTACGAGACCTTTATTAAGTTACAAATTAAAAACTTAGAACACCTTAATGTCTTTCTTAAGGCAACCTTACAAGAAGGTGCGGCTTGGACTGCTGACGATTGTCGATGGTTTGAAACTATGTTTACAGTAGAAAATATGCCAATCGTTAGCTACAAAACAGACATCACTATGGGGGATATTATGAAGAAAGACCCCTTCACAGCTAAACCAAAGAAAAAGAAAACAAAAGGAAAATAAATGACACCTTACGAATCATTCATCCATCTTTCTCGTTATTCTCGTTTTATAGATGACTTAGGTCGTCGCGAAACTTGGAGCGAGACTGTAGATAGACTGGTCGGCTTTTGGAAATCAAGAATTAGTAATAACATTATTACTGATGAGGAGTTTCAGACGGTCCACACTGCTATCTTAAATCGGGAAGTTATGCCTTCTATGAGAGCAATGTGGTCCGCTGGACAGGCACTTGAAGGTAATCACTTCCGTGGCTATAATTGTAGCTTTGCTGCTGTTGACCATATTCGAGTCTTTGATGAAATCCTCTTCATCTTAATGGCTGGTACTGGCGTTGGCTTTTCTGCTGAAGCCCAGTACGTAAACAAACTACCAATTATCAATGACACCTTTAACATGTCTAACCGTGTGCTTTCTATTGAAGACAGCGCTGAAGGGTGGGCTAAAGGTTTAAGAAAACTAATTGCTGAGTTGTATCTTGGCAATGAACACGATTGGGACTTTTCTAAGATTCGTCCTGAAGGCGCTCGTCTAAAGACTATGGGCGGTCGTGCTTCTGGTCCAGCACCTCTTGTAGAGCTGTTTGACTTTGTAACAGCTACCTTTAAGAAAGCAGCAGGTCGTAAGCTTACTCCTTTGGAAGTACACGACATTGTATGTAAGATTGCTGAAGTAGTCGTAGTAGGTGGTGTACGCCGCTCTGCTCTGATTAGCTTAAGTGACCTTGGCGACCCTGAAATCCGCGACTGTAAGTCTGGTCGTTGGTGGGAAACTGCTGCACATCGTGCCTTAGCAAACAACTCTGCTGTCTATGACTCTAAGCCTTCTATGGCTGTCTTTATGGATGAGTGGATTGCTCTTATGAAATCAGGGAGCGGTGAACGTGGAATCTATAATCGAGGGGGTGCTCGCACTATGGCCCCTAAGCGCCGTGATGGTGACCGCATTGTTGGTTGCAACCCTTGTGCTGAAATCCAACTAAGGTCTAATCAACTATGTAACTTAACAGAAGTAGTAGCTCGGTCTAACGACACAGAAGAAGACCTTCTTCGTAAAGTTAGAGTTGCTGCTATTCTTGGCACACTACAGGCTTCTCTTACTGACTTTAAATATGTTCGTAAGGTATGGCAAAACAACTGTGAAGACGAAGCACTCTTAGGTGTTAGTCTGACTGGTATTCAAGACTGTCGTTTGCTGCAAGACCCTGACCCTATGTTCTTAAGTGAACTGCGACAAGAGGCTATTGATGTAAATACCCACTATGCAAACATACTCGGAATCAAACCAGCAACAGCAATTACAACTATTAAACCCTCTGGAACAGTATCCCAGTTGGTTGATAGTGCTAGTGGTATTCATGGGCGCTTTGCCCCTTACTATATCCGCGCTGTTCGTCAAGCTAACAATGACCCTCTGACAACCTTCTTGAAGGATTCAGGGGTGCCTAACGAGCCTGATGCAATGAACCCTGCTAAGACAACAGTGTTCTACTTCCCAATTAAATCACCTGATGGTGCAGTCTTGGCTAATGAGCAAGGTGCTATTCAACAGTTGGAAAATTGGTTAACGTATCAGAAGCACTGGTCTGAGCATTCTGTCTCTGTTACTGTTTATGTTAAAGAACATGAATGGATGGCAGTTGGAGCATGGTGTTATGAGAACTTTGATGCCTTAACTGGTGTGTCGTTCTTGCCTTACTCTGACCATACTTATGCCCAAGCACCTTATACACCCTGTTCAGAACAGGACTATATTAAGGCTGTAAAGGCTATGCCTGATGTTGATTTCTATTTGCTTCAGAACTATGAAGAGAGTGATAATACTGAAGGTGCTCAAACACTCGCTTGCAGTGCTGGCGGCTGTGAAATCTAATTAAAAGAGGGCGTCTGCACTGGTTGTGGGCGTCCGCTTACATGGTTGACAAATCTGGTAGAATATGCTAGTTTACTTATAGAATATATCAAAAGGAGATATGCTGTGAAAAATGTCCGACCGAATTATGTCCTAATTCAAGTTTTAGAAGAAGAAATAAGGTATTATAGAACTTTGCTTGAACCACACTACAGCACTGAAAAAGAGTTTGATATCCGTACAACCATAAATTTCTTGCAACAAAGAGTTGAACATTTATCTGGTAAGAAAAAAGAATGGCCTTTTGTAAAATAATGGTTGACTTGCTAGTATCTGTATGATAGTGGAGTATAAACGTTACTATGAAACCTTGCCAAAAAGAATGTAGGCTTGAAAAAGGCGTCTGCACTGGTTGTGGGCGTTCTCTCGAACAAATAAGACTATGGACTAAATACTCTGACGAAGAACGTCAGGCAATAATGGAGAAGTTAAATGAATGTTCTAATAGGTAGGCTTATTGGTCACTGTATTAGCATCAGTATTCTAGGTGGCATATACCTGCTCTCAGTATGGGCGGCAGTCACTATTCTTAAATCTTGGGGATTCCTCTAATGCCATACTTAACAGAAGAAAACAGAGACGGTATCCACGGTGAGATTGGCGGGTTTACACCCCACACTGGCGGTGAGCTACAGTATGCTATTGCCTACATGATTAACAATTACTATAACCGCTTAGTCAGGCTTGGGTATCCTCCGCGTTACTCTGATATGGAACAAATGATGGGCGCTCTTGATGGAGCAGCCAGAGAACACTATCGCATGGTGGTTGCTCCTTATGAAGATGAAAAGATGAATCAAAATGGCGGGGTGTACGATGTCAAAGGTAGTAAGTCTTTGTACTAAAAGAAAAGAAAAAGAAGCTGTTGTCGCTGACGATGGTATGCACGAAATGATAAATGGTGAAGGAGGAGTTCTAGACGTAATGGACGAGTTCTTCCCTGAAGGCTCTGTAGTTTTAGGCTACGAGGATGGTGAGGTTATAGTAGCTAGCTCTACTTATGACCGTGATATGATAACGCAGCTGCTAGAAACAGCTTTGAAAATGGTTAAGGAAGACTAAAATGTTACGCTCTCTATTCGCGATTGTAGGTAGATGGAACCGCCGCAATCATCTGAAGAATACGCTTCAGAAAATGTCTAATAAGCAGTTAAAAGATATTGGTATCACAAGAGGTGATATTGGAAACATAGTAAGAGGAAGTTACACTCATGGAAAATGAATATGAAATCGCTATTGAATCTGCCTTCGAAGCAGTAATGGAAGACTATGAGCTAGATGCAGAAGGCTCAATCCAAGACATGCTGTTTGACATGTTTGCAAGTGGCTTTGACGCTGCTCTAGAGTTAAATTCAGATGACGAAGGGGAAGACGACTAATGATGTTTACTCTTGGGACAGTAGTTATGACAGGCGCTGTTGCCCTTTTAATTGGAATTGTACTGGGGTTTGCCTTGTGTGCTTACGGAATCTCATTATCTAAAAAAGTAGGAGACGACTAATGACTGGTGATATTGCTCAAATGGGTGCCTACATCGGCGCTGGACTAGCATGTGTTGGAATGGGTTTTGCCGCTATGGGGGTGGGCATGATTGTAGGTAAGTTCCTACAAGCCTCTACCTTAGTTAAAGGAGCTAATGCTCAAACAGGTAACATGTTTGTTGGTATAGCCTTTGCAGAGGCTCTTGGAATTTTTGCTTTCCTTGTATCTCTTCTCTTAATGTTCGCGGTGTAATAATGTATACAGAAAGCTTTAAGTGTAGCCATATTGTAGAACGTGTCGGTAAGTATGCTTTCTTTGTAATGACAGGACTAATCTTTGTCTGTATCGGTATAGGCTTTATTGCTGTATACGAGGCTAAGAATAAGATGACTTGGGATGAAGCTTGTATAACTCAAGGCGGTGTCCCTATAAAGATTGATAACAACTTTGACTGTAAGTCTATGAAAGGAAATCTTTAATGTATCTAGTTATTGGACGCGATAACTGTGAGTATTGTAAACAAGCTGTTTCTGACTTAGAAGAAAAGAACATGGCTTATGTCTATAAAAACTTAAGTAAAATGACGCTCCCTGAAGAGAACCACTGGAGAAGCTTTTTAAGAAAAGACCTCCAGGCTACCACTGTACCTATTGTCTTTAAGCTGATAGGCGGCTATCAAGAACTAAACCTATTAATGAAGTATACCCCTGTGGAGTCTACAAATGTCTGAAGAAAAAAGAGGTAGAGGCAGACCTGCTGGTTCTACTAACAAGACCACTGTTAAAAAGATTAAACTTAAACCTCACCCTAAACACGCTAAGGACGACTTCTATAAGAAATATCGTCACTTAGGTGTACTGGCTGTCTATGGTGTTGATGACTTTACTAACGAAGTTATCGATAAGTTCTGGAAAGACCCTGACCAAGATATCGTAGCGACAGACCCTGTTGACCAAGAACTGGCTAACCTAAACAGACGTATGGGTAGCTTACCTTGGAGTATGTACCGTTGGGAGGCGGTCAATCATGTAGGGTTTATTGAAGAGGGTATCTACCCCGTTGTGGTGGTAGCTAAGAAATATAAAGAGCAAGTAATGGCTCTGCCCAACCCTGAAGGTGTTGAGATAATTTGTTTGGAGGACTACTGATAATGGAACTATTCCACCCACTGAAGAACACTGTTGACGCTATGGCAGTAGATGTGTTGCATAGCACAGCAGATGAACTCACAGTTGAATATCAAGGAAAGACTTATCAACTAGGCTGGCACAACCAGTATAGCTACTATTACGGAAAAGTTAAAGACCATATAGGATTTATCCTGTAAGGTATACCCTCTCTGCTGACCTTCGGGTTGGTGGGGAGGGTGACCCTTAAATATTTTTTTTTTGCTTTCTCAATACCCTTATTTTTATGGTATTGTGATAGCTATAAAATACCTTACCATTATGATATATATGGTTCGTCGAGAACCTCACTATGACCCCCTACTTGCATCTGAAAGGGAAGTCGTACAAGCCCCCCGATGATGCACCCCCTTAAGTTTTTTCAGCGGGGGGTTATCTAAAGATTTATTAAACATAGTGTATTGTTGTTAGTTATTAAATAGTCTTATAAAAGCTATAAATATTCTAGGTGAGTCTTAAAACTTAACCTTCTATACTCAACCTTAAAAATAGAACTCCAGCTTTTAAACGGAATACTGCTAATGCCAGAACTAACCCCTCTACAACAATCTTTATTCTATGCACATCACTACCTCGATAGCATTACTTTCATAATGGCTACCCTCATTGTACTGGTAGGTGCATCTATGGTCTCTCTTAGAAGACCTCTCACTATCCTTATATTAGCCACAACCCTGTTCTACATTGTAGCACAATCTTCATGGTTCTCTGCTTGGTTGGCCGGAGACGAATGGGGTAGAGGGTGGGCTAACTATGTATGGTTTGTCTTTAACACTTCAACAATGGTAATCTTCTCATGGACGCTATTAAGCTTGCGATATCGCTCGACAGATTCATAAACAGCTATACCAAAGTACTTAATGCCTTAGTGGTAAGTAAGTGGAACTACGGGCGAGGTCTTGAACAGGCTTCAGGGATTGCCTTCTGGTTTATTGCCTACACGGTACTTTTCTCTAATGCTCACGGTATACAACTGGAAACACTACAAGTAAACAACTTCTTTGTTGCTTGGTGTTTAGCTGTTCTAGGCTTCTGTCAATTATATTACACTGGACGTCCTCAACGGATAGTCTTTAACTTCTTTTCAACTTCAATTTGGTTAACGATTTCTATTAGTAGCTACCTACACTTTGGTGACTGGAACTTGCTCACAGCTATTAGTTTGCCTTATTGTCTCAGTATCTTTTACGTGTTTGGATTTCTTCTTGGTCCAGAAGACGAAGAATAAAAACGCTATACAGGAATAAGTAAATGGAATACAATACACTTCTCGAAGTGGTGCCTCCTATGATTGCAGGACTAATTGTTTTAGTTGCTGCAGGAATGTTGGGTTTGTTCCGTTCAATAGCACTCAGTAAGACTGCTTATAAAGAGACAGTAGAGTCTTTAATAAGGCAAATCGATGTGCTCAAACAAGAGAACGAATCTCTGAGAGCCTCCGCTAAATTTAACGATAAAACACCAAGATAATTTAAGGATTTAATGGTTACTTTTCAATTCCTTACAGCGGGACAACTGTAAGGTTTTGTAAAATAATCTAAAAATTTTCAACTGAAAGTGTTTCTAATACACGCAAAAGCCAGAGAGGAGAAACCTGTGGCAAACCCAAATCCAACCGTACGACAGAATGGCGGTAAAAGAGAAGGCGCTGGTCGTCCAAAAGGCTCTAAGAATATTTTCTCAAAAGACTCTGTGAAGAAACTTGAGGAACTTAAGTTTGACCCTATTGAGAAGATGGTTGCTAAGTATGATTACATAGAGACCCAACTATTGTCTGGTAATATTCGTATAGGCTCTGGTGCCTATGCACAGCTTCTGGCTACCCAAGGCCAACTAATTAATAACCTTATGCAGTATGGTTATAAGAAAGTACCTGAGAAAATCGAGCAAGAGATTACTGAGAAGCGCCCTGTGGCGATATCATTGAACCTTAAAGCTAAGGACTAGCGTGCTATGATTACTGCAAAACAATTACATGACTATCAAGTAACCCCAAGGCTTATGATGCTAGCCGTTAGTGTTAGCTCTTGGAGAGTAGTAGAATGGTATATGGAATTACCTGACCCCACAATACAGCAGTCTGGCTTAGTGTCAGTTGTTATGGGTGCTATGACAGGTATGTTTGCAGTATGGATGAGTAAAGAAGGCTCAGTAGATTATGACAAAAAGGAGAAGTAATAATGCCCTATGGTAAAGGAACTTACGGAAGTAAAGTAGGACGCCCTACAAAGAAAAAGAAAGCACCAGTACCTAAAGGTATGCACCGCATGCCTAATGGGAAGCTTATGAAGGGTGCTACTCACAAGGCCAGAGGAAAGAAAAAGTAATGGCTAGGTCTAATCCCAAAAAGTGGGAGAAAGCCAAAGCCGATGCTAAAGCTAAGATGGGTGGTAAACACTCGGCTAGGGCTATGCAGTTAGCTGCCAAGCTTTATAAGCAGCGGGGCGGTACTTACTCTGGTGGAAAGACTAAGGCTCAAAAGAGCATGAGCAAGTGGACTAAACAGAAGTGGAGAACCAAGTCAGGTAAGCCTTCTGTAAGAGGTCCAAAAGCTACTGGTGAACGTTATCTGCCTACTAAGGCTATTAACCGTATGTCTAAGAAGACCTATGCAGCTAGCACCGCTAAGAAACGCAAGGATACCAAAGCTGGCAAGCAGTATTCTTCACAACCTAAGAGGAAGAAAAGATGATTAAAAAACGTATTCGTAAAGCAAAAAGACAATTTAAAGCAGCAAAGCGTGCTGTTAAGTCTGCATACAAAGGCGGTAGTGGTGTAGGCAGTGTTGCACCTAAGAAACAATATAAAGGGCTTAGCCTTAAAGTAACTCCTGGCTCTAGAGTAACCATAAAGAGAGGCTCTAGGCTTGATAAGGTAGTACGTAAGACAGGCAAAACTGTACGTAGTGCTAGTAGTAGAGGCGCAGCAATCTCGGCTGGTCTGAAGAAGTACTACAGAAATAAGAAAAGAAGCATTGGAAGAAAGTTTAAATAAAATGGCTGATAAAGACTCTAGACTGACCAGAGCTGGTGTATCGGGGTTTAACAAGCCTAAGCGAACTCCAGGTCATAAAACTAAGAGCCACATAGTAGTTGCTAAGGTAGGCTCACAAATTAAGACCATACGATTCGGTGCTCAGGGGGCGGTAGGCTCCAAAGATGGCACTAAGAGAAACAAAGCCTTTAAAGCTAGACATGCTCCTAATATTGCTAAAGGAAAGATGTCAGCAGCATACTGGGCTAATAAAGTAAAGTGGTAATATGATAGAGTTACATGAAGGACAGTCAGAGATTATCAATGATATGTTCGTAGAGAAGAATAACCGCTATGCTGTGGTAAACGCTAGTCGGGGTTTTGGTAAATCCTACTTAGCTGCTACTGCTGCCATCATAGCCGTGCAAGAGTTAATGGACTTACCAGCAGACGTGCCTAACAAGAATGTGGCAATCATTGCCCCTACCTATGCTCAAGCTGTAGACATCTACTACCCTCTGTTAGCCTATCAACTAGGGATGGAAGACTTTGCAGACAAAGCCTCTAGAGTAGCTGGCACCTTCTGGTTTCCTAATAATGTTATACTAAAGATATGGTCATACGAGGCATCTGAGAGGATGCGTGGTACAGGCCAATACTTTGTAGTAGCAGACGAAGTTTGTTCATGGAAGGGTGCAGGAAGTACCCTTAAAGAGTCTTGGGAGTCTGTCATACAGCCCTGCATCACTACACGGTGGTCAGAGCAGAATGCTAAGAAGTTCGGGGCTAACGCTGGAAGAGCACTTATCATTAGTACACCTATGGGGTATAACTACTTCTATGAAATGTACAATAGACAAGACTCTGACAGTGAGTGGAAGAGCTATCACTATACCTATCATGACTCTCCTTTCTTGGATGAAGTCGAGATTGAGCGTGTGAAGCTAACCCTAGACCCTCTTAAGTTTGCAAGAGAGTATACAGCCTCTTTTGAAGACTCTGGTAATACTGTGTTCTATACGTTTAACCGTAAAGAGCATATAGACAAAACTCTGCCTACCTTTGAAGACAATGAGGATGTGCATGTGGCTATCGACTTTAACGTTGGTATCATGGCCTCCTGTGTGTTTGCTTTAAGAGGTAATCAGATACACATCTTAGATGAGATGCAAGGACACCCCGATACTGAAACCCTAGCCAAAGAACTGGCAAGGAAGTATAAGGGGCATAGGCTTATATCTTATCCTGACCCTAGTGGTAGAGCACGAAAGTCTTCTGCTGCTGTTGGTACTACTGACTTTAGCATACTACAGTCCAATGGTATCCAAACAAGAGCACATAACAAGGCTCCTCCTATTATTGATAGTGTCGCAGCTGTCAATAAGAAGTTCAAGAACGCTAATGGTGATATAGACATGTACATACATCCCAAATGCGTTAATACTATTAAATCCTTAGAGCGCACTGCATGGGTAGAGAGCAACCCTGATACGGCTACTATTGACAAGAAGGAAGGTGTAGAGCACTGGACTGATGGTCTTAGGTATGCTGTAGAGTATTTGTTCCCCGTTAGAGGTGGCACTAAGGTAACAACAAGGGGCTTCGGCTTCTAATAACTCAAAAGGAATACTACAATGGCGATAATGAAGAAAATGAAGAAGCGGTTTAACCGTAACAAAAGACGCGCTATGGTTAAAGCAGTTAAGTCTGCCTATAAAGGCGGCTCTGGTAAAGCTACAGTAGGTACTGCTCTGGCTGCTAAAGGAACTCTTAAGAGAGGCTCTAAGCTTGACAAAGTAGTACGTAAGACAGGTAAGACTGTCCGTAAAGCTAAAGCAGCTAAGGCTAAGTTTAAGAAAAGCTTCGCATCAGGTAAGAAAGACGGCAAGTCAAAGCCAATACTAGGAAATACCGTTCTAAGCCGTAAGACCTCTAGTAACTTCCGTAACGAATTTTCTGGACGTAAGCGTAAAGGCAACCTTGCAGGTAAAGCAGGAGCTTCAGCAGGGATTATTGCTGGTAAGGTGTCCTTCAAAATGACTAGTGCTCGTAAAGCAGCGCTAAGAAAAGCACAACAAGCCTCTGCTCGTATCCGCAAGGGTAAGAAAAGAATTCTCGGCAAATCCGCCCTTCCCCGCGTATAAGAGGCACTATTAATGGCTAACTTCGCAACTAAATTTTCGTCGGCTAGCTACACAGGGGGCTATACGTCCTCTGTGGTTAACGCCAATGCTAACCCTAACTCTAATAACCGCCGTGGCGCTATCCAAGTAGACATCACAAGCGGTACTGTTGACCTACAAATGCGCCTAGTAGATGAAGCGCCTTGGTTTACTGTTAAGACTTACTCAGTTGACACAGTTGAAGAAATCGTGCTTGCTCCTCAAATGAGAGTAGTAGCGACTGATTCTGCACAGGTTTGGATTGCGGAGACACACTAATGAGCAATAACATTCACTCAAATATGATTCCTAGTAATTCAACAAGTTCCTCTGTAACTAGCGCCCAAGTAGCGGCAGCTACAGGAGGTTATGAGTTTACAGGGGGATTTACTGATAGAACAACAGGGTCTTCTGGTGTTAACGATATTGGCTCTAACGTATCTTACACTAGTGCGATGGTGTCTGCTAATACTTGGTATCGTTTCGGATTTAACTCCGCAAGGCAAATTGCTAATGACGCTCCTTACTGGGGAGATAGTAGTGATTCCAACGAAGCTCCTCATAGCGGTACTACGGACTATCAAGGTAAAGGTCTTTTCTCTGGTGCTTACATGCCCGAAGGTGTAACTAACCTGTTTAACTTTACAGAGAACACCGCCTACAATACTGCAACAAGTTTAAGTGGTGTTTCAGTAACTTCTGCAACTGGTAGTTTTGATTTTACACAATGTAAAGTAGGAGACCTCGCTAAGATACGATTTGATTTTAATGTAGTACCTCAACATGCTAACACTACTGTTGAAGTGGGCCTTATATGGTCTACAAGAAACTCTAATAACGATATTACCTTTTCTTTCTCTTTGCCTACACAGCCAGTGTTTTTCGGCACAGGGACAGTAGGTAACGTGTACTTAAACCGTCCATTGATTACAGCTTATTTTGCTTCTCAAGAGGATATTAACGCTAGAGCTTTGTTGGCTATTAAGAGCGACAATCCTATTTCTGTCCAGCCACTAACAACTTTGTGTACTATTGAGAGGTAAACCATGGCAATTAAAATTGTAAGAAATAACGCAGGTAATTGCATTAACTTTGTAGGAACTTCTAATCCTGCTTATTGGAACGCTTGCTTGTCTGCGGAAGTTAACACGGCTAACTCCGATAACTTAAACATCATTAACGACATTAGAACTACAGACTCAGCAAACCCTATTTATGAGTTCTTTAATATACCTTATCTAGACTTTTCTGATAAGGATGGTAATGCCTTTTCAAGCAATGCAGAAGCTATCGCTTATATAAATCAGCAAGCTAATGTTGTATCTAATACTGGGAAGTTTATTTTGTCTAATAGTGATTCTTTAGGATTCTCTGTGGATTCTTCTGGAACTACTATTTTAGTAGATAATGGGGATTATTACCCTATCAATGCTATCAATGCTTCTGCTAACTCTGATAATCATATCGATATAAGCACCGCTCTTGGTAGTATTATTATCTATAAAGATTTACGAGTAGCTAATACCACTGTTGCTGGTTCTTCAGTTAGCTCGACCCTTGCTACAGCAGTAAATCAACTTAATGGTCTTTTTACTAATACTACAGGGTTTTCTTCTTCAGGCTCAGGTCAAGCACCTGACTTAGTAGACTATAGTTTTAATGTTACCGAAGGCGAATCGATTAACCATACTAGTGTGCTTTCAGCTAATTCAGATGTAGTAACCATGTATGCTTTTGAAGGACTCCCTTCTTGGCTAGCAGGGAACCAATCCACAGGAGTTATTCTTGGGACAGCCCCCGCTTATGATTCGGGGAATGCTGCTAACAACACTATAACCTACACACTCAAGGCTGCTAATCCTTATGGGATTTCTACAGTAACCGTTACTGTAACTGTTCTTGAGTCTGTCTTTGCTAATACCAAATCGATAATTTTTGATGCAGGGAGTTCTGCTTATTTAGGGGCTAATGCTTCCCTTTTAGACGGCATACTAGGCCGCAGTGGTAACGGCTCAGGGAGTTCTGATGCTTGGTCTCTTTCTATGTGGCTTAAACCTGCCGATGTAGGTACTGGCAGAGTACTGTTTTACTTTGGTGATAATGACACTGTTAATGGGGGTTATATTGAGTTAAGGATAACTGCGTCTAAGAAGTTAAGACTTCGTTATGGTTCTAACAATAACTATATTCAATTCACCACTCCAAATACACTTTCTGCTAATACTTGGCAGAACATTTTGATTACGTATACTGGGGGTTCTACTGAAAATGGCTCTGGAGGAGTCTCTTCTAGTTATAGCACGTTTAAAATTTATATTGATGGTAGTCTACAATCAACTTCGAACTCTAACTCCAACTATGGGTACTCTGGCGGCATTGACCCTGACAATCTTAGGATTGGTAGGCAGTCCTCTGGTTTACATCTTCAAGATGATAAAATAGATGAAGTAGCTGTCTGGAACTCTGACCAATCAGGAAATGTATCGAGTATTTATAATAGTGGGTCAACCCACAACCTATCAGACTTAAGCGCTGCCCCTAGCCACTGGTGGAGAATGGGGGATGGGGATACTTACCCCAATATACAAGATAATATCGGTAATGCTCATTTTGTTATGTATAATATGAACTCTGCTGATATCATTACTGATGCTCCTTAAAACTTAACCCTTAACTTTGCCCATTTGAGAATCGGCAAGGAGGAAACATGGCAAGAACAAGAATAAATTCTAAGTCAAAAGACTTAATTAAAGATAATGGTTCTGTGCTGCTGTCCATAATCGAAGGTGAACAAATACAACTAGGTATCACTCTTGGTTGGCTAACCAACCTTACTGGCTATACTATTGTAGCTAAAATTGTTGAAGCTGACAGTTCCGCGATTGACCACACAGACCCACAAAGCCTACCCACTGTTGTTAAAGCGGGTGGCCAAATTACAACGCTTCCGATAATAGACAGTGATGCTACTGATAACACTTTCCAAATTGTTATTCCAGAAACTTTAGTAGCCAGCTATGCCACTCAACCTTCACCCACTCAACCTACCTATGGCTGGATTGGTGTAGAAGTTTCAGACACAGGCACAGGCAATGCTAAACAAATATGGAAACCAATGCGGGGTCTTGTAGAGATTCTTTATTCTCCTTCAGAGGAGACCTAATATGAGTACCTACAAAACAACAGTTACAGGCAATGATGTCAAAATTACTCTGGCCAAAACTGACCATACACTTAGCCTTGCGAGGACAGGTGGGCAGGGCGCTAAAGGCGACTCTGTAGGTACGGTTACTATTAATTCGAGCAATGAACTAATTGTTACTATTGTAAATGGTGCAGGTCAAACAATCGAGACAATCAACGCTGGCAGTTTGTTTTCTAATAGCAGCCTCGCTCAGCTTGCAGACGTAACTCTAACAACCCTAGCAAACGGTGATGTGATACTCTATGATAGCTCAAGCAGTACGTTTAAGAACTACTCCTTGACAACCTCTAGACTTACCGACATCGATAACTCAGGAAAAGCTGACGGCGCGGTTTTAGTATATGACAACGCTTTAGGCAAGTATACATCAACTACTCAACTTAACAACGAAAATACATTTCTTATCGGAGGCTCATACTAATGGCTACTAAGATTCTACTAAAGAAGTCAAGTACAAGCGGCTCAAGCCCTTTAACTAGTGACTTAGACCAAGGCGAACTGGCGATTAACCTCGCAGACCGCAAGGTATTTACTAAAGACAATGGCAACGCTATTGTTACTATTGGCGGTGCTTATGTGGACAGCACTGCCCCTGCTAACCCTGCAGAGGGTGATTTGTTTTATGACACAGCAAACAACCTTCTGAAAGCCCACAATGGGTCTAGCTTTGTTACTGTAGGTAACTACGCAGACTCTGATGCAAGAGCGGCAATTAGTGTTACAGACGCTGGTGGTGATGGCTCTTTGGCTTACAACAACAGCACTGGTGTGATTACTTACACAGGCCCAAGTGCTGCTGAAGTACAAGCCCACATTAGCGGTGGCACAGGTATTACCGTTAGCGGTGGTGCAGTGTCCTTGGACTTTGCTGATGCAGGGTTTAAAACAGACCAAGTTGTAGAAGGCACCACTAATCTTTATCATACTGATGCTCGCGCAATTTCTGCCGTAACTGGCTCAGACCTTGACATGGGCAGCAGTAATATAACTACTACTGGTAAAGTTCTTTTTGCTAACATGTATTCTAACGAAGCTTCGTTGCCAAGTGCTACTACTTACCACGGGATGTTTGCTCACGTACACGGTACAGGTAAAGGCTACTTTGCTCATGGTGGTAACTGGATTAAGTTGCTTGATGAGTCTAGCTCTAACACTGGAAACCTTACTGAAGGTTCTAACCTATACTACACAGATGCTCGCGCTCAAGCGGCTATTACAGGTGGCACGGGGGTTACTGTAACTAGTGGTTCAGTGGCTATTGGTCAGGACGTTGGGACTACTGCAACGCCTACCTTTGGAAACATCACAACTACAGGGGAACTTCGCGGTCCAGCAACCTTTACCATTGACCCTGCGGCTGTAGGTGACAATACTGGTACAGTTGTTATCGCTGGTAACTTGACTGTTAATGGCACAACTACTACTGTAAACTCTAATGAAGTTAACATTGGTGATGCTATCATCAAGCTTAACTCGGACGAAACAGGTACACCTTCTGCTAATGCAGGTATCGAAGTAGAACGTGGTACAGCAGCAAACAAAAGCTTTATCTGGAATGAAACAGACGATGCTTGGGATTTAGCTAACGAAACTCTTCAAAATGTTATTTTGGACGGCGGAAGCTATTAATAACTAAGGTAAAAATACCTAACCATAATGAGCTAGGGGGTCTCTATTTAAGGGACTCCCTTTATCATAGGTAATAATTCTATAATTATGCCTTCCTATACACAATGGAGAACTAGCCCTATGGCAACTAAAATTATTCATAAGAAGTCTTCGACTACTAATGCTATACCAACAGCAAGTAGTCTGGAGCCAGGAGAGTTAGCTATTAACCTTGCTGATGCTAAACTTTTTACTAAAACTACTGGTGGAGCTGTTATTGAACTGGGTACAGCGGGGGGTGGAGCCTCTAGTATTAATGATGATTCTTTACCTGAACAAAAACTACAAATAGGTAATGCTCCTGTTAATGGTAAGTATCTCAAAGCTGATGATACCCAAACAGGTGGACTTATTTGGGGTGATGGTGCTGCACAACCTAGTGCTGTTCAAAACTTAACAGAGTTCGTAGCCACTGCTGGACAAACTGTCTTTACTGTAAACTATACTGTTGGTGCAGTGAATGTTTTCCGTAATGGTGTTCGTCTTCAATCTAGCGATATTACTGCCACTAATGGCACTAGTATTACTCTTGCTAATGCTTGTACAGTAGGCGATAACATCGAAGTAGAGGCTTATACTGTTTCTGGCTTTGTATCTCAGTCTGCTATTATTAACGACTCCCAAGCAACTGCTACAGCAGGACAAACTAGCTTCTCTATAACCTATACTGTAGGCGCTATTCAAGTCTTTATGAATGGTATTAAACTCTCAGATACAGACTATACAGCAACCAATGGTACTCACGTAGTACTTGCTTCGGGGGCTACTGCAGGAGATATCTTAGATTTCCAAACCTTTGTTGTTGACACTATTGCGGCTCAAAGAGCAGTTTTATCTGATGTTAGCTTTACAGCAACCGCTGGTCAAACAACCTTCTCAACAGCCTATGACGTTAATCATATCTTTGTATTCCTTAACGGTGTTAAACTTAACGCCTCTGACTTTACTGCTACTAACGGAACTTCTATTGTTTTAGCATCCGGCGCTTCAGCAGGAGATATTCTAGATGTTCATAAGTTTACTGTAAGTGACGTTGTTACTGTAGCCCAAACAGCTGTTCTCTCAGATGCGGAGTTTACTGCTACGGCAGGGCAAACAACCTTTACAACTAACTATGATGTAGATGGAATTTTTGTATTCCTTAACGGTGTTAAGCTTCAGGACTCTGATTATACAGCTTCTAACGGTACTACTGTTGTTTTAACCGTGGCTGCAGACGCAGGTGACTTAATTGAAATAGTTAAGTTTGCAGTTGCTAGTATTCACGCACAAGCAGCCATAAAGGATTCTCAAGAGTTTACTGCTACAGCAGGTCAGACTACTTTTAGCTACAATTACACTGTAGGCGCTCTTGATGTTTTCTTAAACGGTATTAAGCTTCCTTCTGCTGACTTTACAGCTAGCAACGGGACTAGTGTAGTACTAGCTACTGGCGCACAAGCAGGTTCAGTAATAGAACTGGTTAAGCTTACTGCAAGTTCTTTAAATGCTTCAGCAGCAGTAATTTCAAACGTGCCTTTCACAGCAACCGCTGGACAGACAACCTTTAGTGTAACCTACACGGTTGGACATATTGAAGTCTTCTTAAACGGTATCAAGTTACCTTCAGCAGACTACACGGCGAATAATGGAACTAGTGTTGTTCTCGCAGTAGCGGCTCAAGCAGGTGACAGTGTAGAGATTCAAAAGATAACTGTTAGCAGTGTTAGTACTACAGACATTTCAGCAGATGCTACTCCTACTCTTGGTGGAAACCTTGTAACAGGCAACTACACTGTAGACGGCGTAAACATTTCTCAGAACATCCCCTCTTCTTTAGGAACAGCGGGACAAGTTCTTTCTGTTAACTCTGGTGCTAGTGCTACTGAGTGGGCAACCCCTGCAGCGGGGTCTATGGAGTTTATAGCTTCTAGCGGTGCTATTTCTAATGTTGCTAATGTATCTTTTACAGGGTTCGATGCAAGTAAATATGATTCTTATCGGTTTGTGTTTTCAAATATTGTTCCTGTTAATGATAACGTATCTCTTGATGTTAGAACTAGCTCAGATGGTGGAAGCAGTTATGACAGCGGTACATATGATTATAGAATGAATCGCTTAAAGAACGGCACTAACTTGGGCTACCAAGCCAACAACTTTGGCATCGGTCTTGATATCGGCAGTGATGGTTCTCCAGAAAATGGGTGTAGTGGAGAACTGATTGTTTTTGGCGCTCATCTTGTACAAAATACGTATTTAATTGTTCAATCGCTTAGCGACTCTCACACTGGCGCTTTAATTTCTTTGTATAACACAGGGTTTAGAACGTCAGTCGCTGATGTAGACGCTATTCAGTTTTTCGCTGGAAGTGGCAATTTAGAATCAGGAACAATTAACATGTACGGAATAAGGAATTCTTAAATGACAACTAAAGCAAGAGACTTAGCTGAGTTTGCAGCAGATGTCCCAGAAACCCTTGGTATAGCAGGACAGGCTTTAAAAATTAATGCGGGGGCTACAGCCTATGAGTGGGGTACTATTGCTACTGGCACACCAGACGTTGTGTTTCCAAACCTTGCATCGCCTAATAACACTTACACCTCTTCAGGCACTTGGTCTAAAGGCAGTTTAGCAGATGACGACTACGTTTGGATGTACCTTGTTGGCGGTGGTCGAGGTGGTTTTAGTGATAGTTACCCTTCAACTAGCCAAGGTGGAAAAGGGGGCAGTGCGCTTTTAATCTACGGTACGGCGGGACACTTTGATGGAGCAACTTATGTTATAGGGGCTGGCGGCGAAGGAGCCTCGAATAGTTCTGAAAACGGTCACGTTGCGGGGTATGGTGGCAATTCAACTATAACTACAACGTCTGCTAATGGAAGTATGGCTTATGTTCCATATACAAGCACTTGGCACGACTCTAAGGCAACAGACATACCAAATAGAATTATGGTTAACGCACCTAGTAGTACAGTCACGCAGTCTACAACTTTAGTTTCTGGTCGGACAAAAACTGCTTACGATTTTATTTTTGGCTCTAACAGTGAACCGACAGGCTGGTCTGGCGCAGAAACTACAGACGGTGGTCTCTACGCGTGGACTAACGCGCCCTCCGCAGGAAGCGGCCTTTATGGTACTAATGGAATATTTGGCGGTGGTGGTGGTGGAGGTAGAATCCAACATGGAGGAAACTCTTTCTATCAACCTGCTGGTGGTAGTTTGTACGCCGGAGCAGGGGGCGCTCATAATGCTAACGGCACATATCCAGGAGGTGGAGGTGGGGGTAACTCATCTAACGGTCAAGCAGGAAACGGTGCTGCAGGAAACCTCAGAGTATACCATGTATAAAGGAGCTAAACAATGACAAGAGCAAGAGAATTTGCTAACTTTGGTTCCGATGCGCCTTCTGCCATTGGAACTGCAGGACAAGCCTTATTAGTCAACTCAGGGGCAACGGCCTATGAATGGGCAGAAGCTGGTGGTGGCATGCACGAGTTCATCAATGAGACAACTGTTAGTGATAGTGCAAGCTATGCGTTCACTGCTATGGATAGCAGCAAATACAAGTCCTACCTCCTCTACGTGTATAATCTTGTTACAGCAACTAATGTGCAACAAATTAAGGCGAGAACTAGCCCCGATGGTACAAATTTTGATTCTGGTTCTGCTGATTACTCTTGGAGATTAAATTATAGTGGTGGCTCAACCAGTGATACAACTGCAAATTATGCTCGCCTCGCTCAAAATAGTTCTGACAATTCCAACACAGGTTTTTCAGGTATTATCACTATTCTGGACCCGCATAATACTAGCACAGAAACTAGAGTAATGTTTCAATATATGAATCATTTCGGTGGAGCCACTGGTGCGCCCGAAGTCGGTGACGGTGCTTTTTTGCGTGTTACTGCGGAGGCGTCACTAGGTTTGCAAATATTTGCGGCTT
>Ga0222715_10000612_pt1 | contig 35699 bp, 40 predicted proteins | sample C33_9DmetaG_FD_165056 | JGI IMG/M metagenome (GOLD analysis project Ga0222715, IMG submission 165056) | Estuarine water microbial communities from San Francisco Bay, California, United States - C33_9D | ecosystem: Environmental > Aquatic > Marine > Unclassified | place: USA: California...
GGTTTGTTCTGCACTTCTTTTATTTGTCATCATCGTTTCCTCTTCGGTTAACGATGAACGAAAACTATCTCTTAGGCAATTAGGCTAATTGGTCCACATGGGGCTGACGGGGTACAGTATTCTGCGCTATTTGGATATGCCTTGATAAGTTTTTCTAATAAGTCAATTGCCACATCATGCTTACCAGTCTGATGCGCAATTAACCCGGATAAATGCAAGGCATCAGCATGCAAAGGTTGTTTTTGCAAAATTCTTCTATATATGGCATCTGCTTTATCAAACCTTCCTGCTTGATGATGTTTAACAGCTTCCAGTATTGATTTTTGAATGTTCAGATCAAATGCCTCGGGAAATAATATAGTTATAAGTATCCTATAAAATACCTCTTACGCGAAGAATTGTTAAATTATAAACCATGAGCCAAAGCATCGGCATGGTTGAACTTAAAATATAGAAGGTAAATCAATCAACATAAATTGTTTTAATCAAACGCCAATCATCACGCTGTATATGCACATACCATTTCCCGTTATCTAAAGCTCTCAGCTTACCTTTATAAATATTTTCTTCTGTTAAGACCAGATTCACTACTTCATCCATCCCCGCACGGGTCGCATTTAGAAATGTCACTGTCAGGCTTGATGGATAAATAAAATTTGAAGCTGCACTCAATGTCATAACGACATCTTCATTTTTCAGATTAACTTTTATGCTCGCATCCAGACCATAATCAATCGCAATTTTATCACGCTCAAGAGTACGGTTAATTTCCAACCCTTGTTTGTAATAATCATCAACCACAAGACCATCATCCGATTGCACAGCTAAAATTGTAGTAATGATGCCTCCAACCACTGCCATCATAGGAAAAAATATAAGGAACCAGACATAATATTCTTTATACCAGGGTATTACTTGTTGTGGATTTTTGTTTAGCATTATTGAATTGGCCCCAGGAATTTTCCAACTTCTGTTATTGATAGATCATCATCACCCGCTACTGAAAGCGTGAAACGAATTTCTGTACTACGTCCGCCTAGATTTTCCTCTTTCGCGCGTAAGCGCACAGGTAAATCATAAACAGTGCCTGCTTCGACTAGTATAGTGGTTTTATCAACAAGTAAGATGAGATCTTCAATACCATCCGCTTTGATATCGAACGTCCGATCTTGCTCAGCCTTATTAATCAACTTTAGTGTATAAATGTTTTCTATCAAACCTGATGTCTCACGGTACAACTGATTTCTATCGCGAATAATATCCAGTCCAATAGACGTACGCTGGCTAATCTGAAAAATGAACAAGGATGTAAACAGCGCGAGTATTACCATATAGATGATTATGCGCGGACGTAATATGCGGCTTGGTTGACCGTCTATTGCATGCTGCGTCGTATAACGAATTAGTCCTTTTGGGTAACTCATTTTTTCCATCACGTCATCACAAACATCGATGCATGCTGAACAACCGATACATTCATATTGCAAGCCATTACGTATATCAATCCCAGTAGGGCAAACTTGTACACACATGGTGCAATTAATACAGTCTCCTAGTTTTTCTTTTTTATAGTCAGTATGCACATCCGAACGTCTGGAGCCACGCGGCTCACCGCGATTTTCATCATAAGAAATAATGAGTGTGTTTTTATCAAACATCGCGCTCTGAAAACGCGCATAGGGACACATATATTTGCAAACTTGCTCGCGCATAAAGCCTGCGTTGATATAGGTTGCAAGTGTAAAGAAGGCAACCCAAAACAATTCCCATCCGTGCAGTTGAAAAGAAAACAAGTCCTGACTTAAAAGATCTTGAGAGCTGAAGTAAGAAACATAAGTCACTGCTGTTGCGCCAGCAACTATTAGCCACAAAATATGTTTTATCGATTTCCGTACCAGTTTATCAACCGACATAGCTGATTTATCCAGACGCATCTGTTTAATACGCGAGCCCTCTACTTTTCTCTCGATCCATAAATAGACCTCCGTCCATACTGTTTGGGGACAGGCATAACCACACCACAAACGACCTGCAAGTGCGGTAAAGAAGAATAATGAAAACGCGCCAAGCATCAATAAAAATGCCAACAAAAGAAAATCTTGTGGCCAAAAGGTTAACCAAAACACATGGAATTTGCGCGCGGGCAAATCGAACAGAATAAGCTGGCGTCCATCCATTTCTAACCAGGGAAAGATAAAAAATAAACCCAGTAAAATGACAACAGAGAGTGTTCTTAAGATTGCGAAACGACCATGAACCTCACGCGGATAAATTTTCTCGCGTTTCTCATAGAGAGACTGTTCCGTGGTTTTAGATACTGATTTATTTTTATTGGCCTTACTATCAGACGTATTGGTTTGCATTGAGAAGTAAAATTATTTCCTCATGAAATTTGATTATCGGAAGATGTGCTTCTTTTCGTCGGGTAGATAAAAAATACAGCTAACAAGCTGGATGATGCAGTTAATAACCAGAACAGGAAAAAACCGATCGAATATGCCCCTGTCCGGCTCATCTCGGGGAAATCAACACAATATTGCAATTCAAACGGATCGATTGCTGAAAAAAAACACCCTGTGGCGATACCCGCCATTAAAAAAGACAACCAGAGAACCGTCGCAATTCTCTGCGCGACAGACATCGAACCTATCCGATCCCAGGTCTCCATATTTAATTATTGCTTAGGCTATATATATAGGCTGTGAGTACATGAATTTTGGCTTCCCCAAGAAATTCCTTATGTGCAGGCATCTTGCCATTTCTACCGACTACGAGCGTCTCGGTTATCTTCTTCTGAGAACCACCGTAAAGCCAGATATCATCCGTTAAATTAGGTGCACCAAACATGTAATTCCCTTTACCTTCAGCACCATGACACATAGCGCAATTCGTTTTAAAAAGCTCACCACCAAGTGACGCATGCATACTGTCAACTTCTCTACCAGCTAATTTCTCAACATAGCTAGTCAGGTTGAATATTTCATCTTTAGATAAAATCTCGCCCCAGGCAGGCATGGCAGCCTGACGCCCATTTAACAATGTGGTTTTTATATTTTCAGGTTTGCCACCATATAGCCAATCATCATCGCGTAAGTTAGGAAAGCCTCTGCCGCCACGAGCGTCTGAACCATGACAGGTTGTACAATAACTCGCATAAATACGCTCGCCAACTTTTAAAGCTGCGTCATCTTTAGCAAGCGTGGCAATATCAGTATTTAGATATTGTTCATAGATTGGACCATATTTATCATCTGCCACCTGCATTTCATTTTCTAATTGATTCACTTGCGTCCAGCCTAGAACGCCTGCAAATGAACCTAAGCCAGGGTATAAGACGAGATAAATTGCTCCCCATACCAGCGTAATAACAAACCAGTAAAACCACCAGGTCGGCAAAGGATTATTGTATTCTTCAAGATCACCATCCCAGACATGCCCCATGGTTTTAACATTATCCGGGTCTTCATCTGCACTTCTCTTTGAACATTTGATGAGAAATATAAAAAGACCAATGATACTGACGATTGTTGTTAGACTAATAAACCATGTCCAAAATCCACTTGTAAAATCAACCATGGTTTTTCCCCCTTGAATCTGCGTCTATTAAAGGTTCATCGGTCTCTTCAAATGGAATTTGAGCTGCTTTATCAAACTCTTTCTTATTACCCATAAACACCCATACGACTATTCCTAAAAAAACAATCGCCACCAATACCGTCCACATCGAAAATAGTAAACTCATTTAATTTCTCATCGTCTCGTTTTAACAGATGTGCCTAATACCTGAAGATAAGCAATCACTGCATCCATTTGAGTCTTACCCTCAAGTGCCGCAGGTGCTTTTTCTATTTCATCATCCGTATAAGGCGCGCCTAAAGTACGCAGAACTTCCATCTTAGTTTTGATTTTACCCGCATCCAGCATCGTTGTTTCAAACCACGGATACCCCGGCATAATCGATTCTGGTACAACATCGCGCGGATTGTTTAAGTGCACTCGATGCCATTCGTCACTATAACGACCGCCGACACGATGTAAGTCTGGTCCGGTACGTTTTGACCCCCATTGAAAAGGACGGTCATAGACAAATTCACCGGCTAATGAGTAATGCCCATAACGTTCGACCTCTGCGCGGAACGGTCTTATCATCTGTGAATGACATAAATAACATCCTTCGCTGACATATATATCCCGTCCGGAGAGCTGTAACGCTGTATAAGGTTTTAGTCCTTCTACGGGTTCCGTCGTTGACTCCATAAAGAACAAGGGAATAATTTGAACCAAGCCGCCGATACTAATCATCAAGATGATCAGGAACATCATTAGGCCAATGTTTTTTTCTATTTGTGTGTGCTGTAACGCCATCTTATTATCTCCTTAATGTGCGCCAACAGGCTCTGGAATTGCTGTCGTTACGGGCGTGCTACCGACAATCGTTTTCCAGATGTTATAGGCCATTACCAACGTACCTGAGAGGAATAAAACACCCCCAAGGAAACGTATGATGTAAAACGGATGCATGGCCTCAACTGACTCAATAAAGCTGTATGTCAGAGTGCCATCGTCATTAACCGCACGCCACATCAAGCCTTGCATGATACCGGCAACCCACATCGCAACAATGTAAAGCACGATACCGATAGTTGAGATCCAGAAATGAACTTCGATTAATTTAACACTGTATATCGTGCGTCCATAGAGCCGCGGAATCATGTAGTACATACAACCCAGACTAATAAATGCAACCCAGCCCAGTGCGCCGGAATGTACATGACCAATCGTCCAATCCGTATAATGCGAGAGGGCATTAACTGTTTTAATTGCCATCATCGGACCTTCGAAGGTAGACATGCCGTAAAACGATAGTGAAACTATCATCATACGTAATACTGGATCGGTACGTAATTTATGCCAGGCACCGGATAAGGTCATCATGCCGTTGATCATGCCACCCCAGGATGGCGCTAAAAGGATGATAGACATCACCATGCCTAAGGACTGTGCCCAATCCGGTAAGGCGGTGTAATGTAAATGATGTGGCCCTGCCCAGATATAGGTGAAGGTCAACGCCCAGAAATGGACTATTGAAAGCCGATAAGAATAAACCGGACGACCTGCTAATTTTGGAACAAAGTAGTACATCATGCCGAGAAAGCCGGCAGTCAGAAAAAAGCCTACCGCATTATGTCCGTACCACCATTGCACCATGGCATCCTGGACACCGGCATAGATTGAATAGGAGTGGAGATAGCTGGTTGGTATAGCCAGATTATTAAATATATGCAATACGGCAATCGTCAGGATGAACGCTGCGAAAAACCAGTTAGCTACATAGATATGCTTTACTTTTCTTTTCATCACCGTGCCGAAAAACACAAAGGCATATGCCACCCAAACGACTGTAATCAAAAGATCGATAGGCCATACGAGCTCTGCATATTCTTTGCCTTGGGTGATGCCAAGCGGGAAGGTTATTGCAGCGCAGACTATTATTGCTTGCCAACCCCAAAAGGTAAATGCGGCAAGCTTGTCGCTAAATAGACGCGCATGACACGTGTGCTGCACAATATAGTATGAAGACGCAAAGAGTGCAGAGCCACCAAAAGCAAATATCACGGCATTCGTATGTAAGGGTCGTAAGCGCCCAAACGTCAACCAGGGAATATCTAAATTCAAAGCTGGCCAAGCCAATTGTGCTGCAATGATTACGCCTACTAGCATGCCGACGACACCCCAAACTATCGTCATAATTGCAAACTGACGCACTACCTTATAATTATAAGTCCCATTATCGGTCATAAAGACAGCTCCCAATTTCCATTGTGTCTGATTTGTTTTTTATTATAGTAACTCTAGTCGTTTGGTTTAACCTGACACTAGTACTACTATCATCAGGTGCAATTGCAATACCTCTTAATCGTACTTTCCACTTATCATGGTCAGTTGCGAAACCCTGACTTGATGCACTTAACAAGATTGTCATCAGTAATAATGTTTTTATTTTACTGTTTGCTATGAATGCCATTATTTATATCCTTAAAATTTATAGATTAATATACGAAATCGTTAATTTGGCTGCGCGATGAGCGTATGATTCGGGCAAAAGACCAATTCATGATTAGAAACAATCGGCTTACTCAGGACACGATCACATTCAGAGGTTTGAGTACAAGCATTACAATTTCTAATCTGTGTTTCAATTTCTCTAATTGGGGTTTTGCTAACTAATTCCTGCGGGTCAACATTGTGCTTTGTCAACATTTGACCAAATCGTAGAGACTCAATTTTTTCCATGATCTGCACACGAATTGATTGTCCAGTCAGGAAATTTTTTCTTATTGATATAAACAGTAATACTGCAGTCACCAACATTGATATTCCCAGTGCCAGCAGCAATAAAATAGATAGATTCATAAACGGTGCTCTTAATTATTTGTCTTAATTATTGTTTTTTGCCTATTATCATTAACTTTAAATGGCGTTAATTGATCTAGATCAACAAATGATGCATTGCAATATTAATTCGGTATTCAATTTAGATTTTGGCTAGAATGCCCGGCATGCAAACTGATTGTTTCCATTGTGGGGAACCGATTCCGGCCGACCTCGAATTGACTGTTGACATAGACGAACAAGCGCAAGCTATGTGTTGCTATGGTTGTAAGGCCGTTGCTGAACAGATTATTGATTTTGGATTGATCGATTATTATCGACATCGAACCAGCCTTCCACAAAGGCCAGAGTCATTCGTTCCTGCCGATTTAAAGAAACTCAACATATTCAATAATCCCCAGGTACAAAGCGAGTTTGTTAGCCTCAATGATGATTCGTCAAAAGAGGCTAAATTAATCATTGAAGGTATCAGTTGCCCCGCATGCGTTTGGTTAATCGAATCCCGGCTCTCATCTTTAAAAGGCATTAAAGACGTTAATGTTAATTATTCCACTCAGCGCTGCCGAATAAACTGGCATGAGACAGAAATTTCTTTGGGAGAAATTCTTAGTGCCATCTCTCGACTCGGTTATAACGCCCTGCCCTACAATCATAAGCAACGTGAGTTGAATTTTGATAATGAGCGTAAGGGACAATTACTCAGAATAGGCATTGCCGCTTTATTTGGCATGCAGGTGATGATGATCGCTATTACGCTCTACTTTGGCGACGTGACTGGCATTGAAGAACAATATCGTGTTTTCTTTCATTGGATCAGCTTATTGTTAACGCTACCTGTACTATTTTATTCAGGACAACCTCTACTCATAGGTGCCTATCGCGATTTAAAAAACAAACGCCTCGGCATGGATGTGCCTATTGCGATTGGTCTTTCAATCGCATTTGTCAGTAGTGTATGGGCAACACTGCAACAAACCGGACATGTCTACTATGACTCTATTGTCATGTTTACTTTCTTTATTCTGGGTGGTCGCTATTTTGAATTTATGAGCCGAAGAAAATCGACAGCTCATCTGGACAAGTTAACCTCAATACTACCGTTATATGCAACGCAGATTAAAATCGATAACACTCATGAAACGGTTGATTTAAATACCTTAACTGTTTCAGACAAGGTATTAGTCAAACCCGGTGAAGTTATTCCTGTTGATGGTGTCGTAGTTGAAGGTCATTCATCTGTTAATGAATCTCTAATTACCGGCGAAAGCATTCCTATCAGTAAATCTATCGGTATGCGTGTTATTGGTGGTAGTACCAACATAGAATCGCCATTGATTATCAATATTACTGATATAGGCGAACACACCGTCCTTTCTCACATAGCGCGTATAATTGATAGAGCAAGCAGTAATAAACCTGATTCGGTCAAATTAGCAAACAAAATAGTGTCCATCTTTGTCACAGGGATAATCATTATTGCCTGTCTGGTCGCGTTCTATTGGTATCATGTAGATCAAAATCAATGGCTGGCTATCACCATTACTGTGCTGGTAGTCAGTTGCCCCTGCGCCTTATCGTTAGCAACACCTACTGCTTTTTCTTCTGCGGCAGCTACGTTTATAAAGTATGGCATTGCCTTGATTAATAATGACTCCATAGAAAAGATAGCAAAATCCAGCTATTTCGTGTTTGACAAGACCGGCACACTTACAAAAGGCGAACTGGAACTGATCGAAATTGATATCATCGATAATAATTACAGTAGAGATGATGTCTTAAAAATTGCATCAGCTCTTGAGTCTGCTTCGGAACACCCATTGGCAAAAGCTATAGTCCACGCCTCAGGGAGTATTGATAAGATTCATGCTGATGATATAAAAAATTATCCTGGTCAGGGGATCAGCGGCAACATAAATGGTTTATGGTTCATTGGAACAGAACGGTTTATAAGTGAAAATAGCCGGGGAGCTTTTGCTCCTCAATCTGACCCTGCTAAATCATTAAAACAAATAGTAATAGCCACTAGCGAGTCCGTTGTAGCTACATTTTCATTTAATGACGAATTGCGTAATAGCAGTAAATCTTTGATAAAGTATTTGAAGGATCAAGGCAAGAAAGTGATATTGATGAGTGGCGACCAGCCCTCTGTAGTCAATCAAGTAGCTGAAGAACTTGAAATAATTGATTGCCGCGCAGGCTTGAAACCCGAAGATAAATTAAACCATATTGCCAAGCTTCAACAACAAGGCTATCAAGTCTGCATGATCGGTGATGGTATTAATGATGCTCCGGCCTTTGCGCAAGCTGATGTAGCGATAGCTATGACAAATGCCAGTGATATAACCAAACTCAATGCAGACATATTGCTATTGAATAATAAAATAGAGTCACTTGGAACAATGCTAAAGATTGTGGCAAAAACAAATCGCACAATACATATGAACTTCATCTGGGCTCTGGCGTATAACATCACTGTTTTGCCATTTGCGATAGCCGGTTTTATAACACCGTGGATGGCAGCAATAGGCATGTCACTAAGCTCATTGATTGTTGTTGTTAATGCTACCAGAATAACGACTACAGACTATTCGAAATAAAAAACGATATGGAAATAATATATTTATTAATCCTGATCACTCTGGTTTTTGTGGCGCTATTAGCCGGGATATTATTTTGGGCAATACGCTCAGGGCAGTTTGATGACCTGGAAAGGCATGGACAAGAAATATTAATGGATGATGATAATATTAAAGATGAAAATACATCATCATCGAAACAAAAATCTGACAAAAAAAAGATATAAATCAACGACAAATATCGTCACATCCTATCCCTTCAGCATTTACATCTAATAAATCGTTTTACTGTTTCAATTAGTCTTGATCCAGATCAAGATTCCAAAGGCATTAATAAACTAGCCTTACGCATATTCGTTGTATTGGGCAAGGACATTGAAACAAACTATTATTTTCAATAAAGAATTAATCAAACGGTACAATCTTTACGGCCCCAGATATACCTCTTACCCGCCTGCAAATAGATTCGATGAGCAGTTTGGCATTAAGGATTATTGTCAGGTCGTAACGGATTCGAATGAGTACTTATTACCGAAACCATTATCGCTTTATATACACCTGCCATTTTGTAATACAGTTTGTTTTTATTGTGCTTGCAACAAGGTCGTAACTGCAAATCGAAATCGTGCTCGGCCTTATCTGGATGATCTACATAAAGAAATTAATCTACAAGGCCCAATGTTTGATAAAGACCGGCCTGTAAATCAGTTGCACTGGGGCGGTGGCACACCAACATTCATATCCCATGAGCAAATCACCAGCTTAATGAATGTCATAAAATCGAACTTCACTCTGCTGGATGATGATTCGGGTGATTACTCCATAGAAATCGATCCCAGAGAAATAAAAGAAGAAACAATATCGCTATTAAGAAATATCGGCTTTAACAGGATCAGTATCGGCGTCCAGGATTTCAACCCTAATGTACAAAAGGCTGTCAATCGCGAACAGACCTATGAGAAAACGCTTAATGTTTTCAATGAAGCCAGGAAACACGGGTTTCACTCAATCAATGTGGACCTGATTTATGGTCTACCAAAACAATCAGCAAGAACCTTTTGCAATACAATCAGCAAGATTGTTGAAATGAATCCTGATCGAATTGCGATATATAACTATGCTCATCTGCCCGATTTATTCAAAACACAACGTCAAATAAATGAAGATGAATTACCAGGTCCAAATGAAAAACTGGAAATATTGGGCGAATCAATTGAGTCACTGAAAGACGCCGGTTATATCTATATAGGTATGGACCATTTTGCCAAGCCTGATGATGAACTAGCCATTGCTCAGCGTAAGGGGAATTTACACCGGAATTTCCAGGGTTACTCCACCAACGCGAATTGTGATGTTATTGGCTTTGGGGTGACTGCAATCAGCAAAATAGGCAACTCATATTCACAAAACATTCGTACTCTTGAAGGCTATCACAAGGCATTAGAAAAAAATAACATCCCCGTTATGCGTGGTTACAAATTAACAGATGACGATGAATTGCGCAGAGAAGTGATTACACAATTAATATGTCACTTTCAGATCGATTTCCATGAAATTGAAGACTTATTCAAAATTGATTTCAAAGAATACTTTTCCAAAGAGCTACAAATATTGAAGGACATGGAAAAGGATGAATTGGTCAAAGTTAATGACAACAATATCGAAGTATTACCGACTGGTAGATTCCTCATCAGAAACATTTGTTCCGCTTTCGACGTATTTTTAAACCGGGACGATAACGTTCGCAACTTTTCTAAAATGATCTAACAACATTAATCTGGGTATATAGCTATGTTAACTACACCAACAATAAATGAAGAACAAATCAAACAATTTAAACAAGATGGATTCCTCCTGATTAAAAATGCTTTTAGTGCGGACGATATAAAAAAAATTGAATCTTGGGCGACTGAACTGGCTACTATGCCTGAAAAATCCGGTGCCCATTGGGTGTTTCATGAAACCAGTCAAATTGATCCTGATATTGAACTCATCAGTCGTATAGAAAAGATATCACCCTTTCACAATGGCTTTGCTGAATTAAGTGATGTCTTAAAACAGCCGATGGCAAAATTATTTAAGGAAAAAGCAGCCCTCTTTAAAGAAAAGATTAACTTTAAAATGCCTGGTGGCGATGGGTTTAAACCACATCAGGACTCACAGGCTGGCTGGCAGGATTATGCTGACTATTTTATTAGCGTCATGGTCTGTATTGATGAGGCAACGCTGGAAAATGGTTGTCTGCAGATGGTATCCGGTTTTCAGAACAGTGGTCTATTCCGAGAATGGGAACCACTCAACGATGACGATATGAAAAATATGGAATTCATTAATTATCCCACGAAGCCTGGTGATATTGTTTTTTTCGATTGTTATACACCGCATGCCTCCGAACCGAACCTGACCGATTCTACCAGACGGTTGTATTTTGCAACCTACAATAAACTCTCTGAGGGTGATCATCTGGAAAAATATTACGCCGATAAGTTTAAATCTTATCCGCCAGACATCGATCGTGTAACTGGTAAAGAATATGTTTTCAGGGTCTAGATTAAAACCTTAATGATGGTGGTGTGATGTTCCGGCTGAATCTGTATGATTGTGGTGATTTGAAAAATACAATGTCGATACTGGCAAACTGATTGCAATCAGAATCATCAATATGGCTGTTACCCACCTGAACTTAACATTCTTTTTTAGCCGATTAAGGTAGTCTGAAAAATAGCCTGTCGTTAACATCCCGGGCAGCGTGCCTAAGCCAAAAAATAACATGGTGAACATACCATCAATCACTGTTCCCGCACTTAAACTCAGTAATAAAGCGGAATAGACGAGTCCGCAGGGCAACCAGCCCCAAAGCATGCCAAACAAAAATGCACGCCAGAGAGTATCTATCGGGTATAAATATTTTCCGAGTGGTTGAATCCTCATCCATAATTTCATGCCAATCGATTCTGTGAATTTATTGATGGGAGCATAGCCAAGAATATTCATCGCCAGACCGAACAAAACCAGTGCAGCTATGCACTGCAAGATAAGATGAGCATTATTATTTTGTGAACTTTCAACAAACTGTGAACCCAGAAACCCAACTATTAAACCTGCAATCGTATAACTGCTGATGCGCCCCAGATTGTATGCGACGCTGCGATGAAAGATGTTTAATTTTGTTTTTTGTGTGGCATCGTTCGAACGACCGAGCATCAACGCGGTTAATATGCCACCGCACATACCAACACAATGCATGGTGCTAAATAAACCAAGATTAAATGCGATGATGAATGTGACGAACATGATGTTTTTGAAGACTTATCCGGATAATAAGTCTGGACTCTTTAAACCATTGTATTTTTATTTGTTGGCTTGTCTGAAAAACCACCGCAGATCGAATGTATAGCGGGCAGATTTTCCAGAATAATCGCCTTTCGATTTATTTTTACAAGTCCATTTCGTTGGAACTTGGTAAATAAACGGCTCACTGTTTCAATTGTCAATCCAAGATAATTTCCAATCTCCTGTCGAGACATCGGTAAATTATATTCTTTTGCAGAATACCCCCGTTTTTGAAAACGGGATGACAGATTAATTAAAAAGGTTGCAATTTTTTCTTCAGCACTCCGTTTATTGATAGTCATTAATAGCTGATTGTCGTTTGAAATTTCTCGACTGAGGAGCCTGAACATCTGATTCTGAAGATCCGGGATCTGCTTGCAGATATCAGTAATTTTTTCATAGGGCAAAGAACAATACGTCGCTGTCTCCATACTCACCGCTGAACAAGTATGCTTGTGATGCTCTATTCCATCAAACCCAATAATTTCACCCGGAAAATAAAACCCGATTATTTGTTCTTCGCCAGATTCATTAATTATGTATACCTTTACTGATCCTGATCGCACAGCATAAAACGACTCAAAGGGATCTTCAGCCCGAAAAATATGTGTGCCTTTTTCTATAGGACGAGAACCTTTTACAACAACTTCAAGTTTTTCGAGATCGTCAACATTCAAACCTCTAGGTAAACATAATTCGTGCAGACTGCAGTTGGAGCAATTCGCCTTGATCTTGGAAAAATCTATTACCTGTCCTGATTCAATCATTACCCAACACCATAATAAATCCTGTATATCCTAAAATATCAGATCTATTCTATGGTGCAATCAGAATGATACAAGCATTTGTTATAGTTAAATTTCATGAATTACAGCATGAATTCGACGTATAGTTGATATAGCGGCATTCAAGCTCTAAATAGACGAAAAATGCAGAGTGCGAGTTGTTCACATTCATGCGAAAATAGCCCTCACGTAATCAACCAAAAGGATTATGTAATCATGACTCGTCCAATTCAAACGCTACTGTGGATGTGTATCTTCACCATCATAGTTGCTATCGGTGGCATTCTGTTAATTGAACCACTCGGCAGCGCCTACGCATCCAATGTTGTATTTAATTCGATTATTCTGCTTGTATTAATTATCGGTATTGGTATTAATTTCCGACAAGTCTTACAACTTTATCCTGAAATAGACTGGATAGGCTGCTACCAAAATAATTCGCTTGGGCTAAGCAGTCCGAGGCCAAGATTATTGTCTTCGATGGCGCGTATGCTGGAAGGTAAAGAAGATCTCGTTATGTCGACTACCTCGATGCGTACCATTCTGGATTCTATTCGCAATCGACTTGAAGATTCTCGAGACTTGTCTCGATACTTGATCGGGGTACTGGTGTTTCTGGGTTTACTCGGAACGTTCTGGGGACTGATGGCTACCGTTAGTACTGTGGGCACACTCATCAATGACATGTCATTAGAAACAGAAAATGGTGCGGCCATTTTTAATAATCTGAAAAATAGTCTGGCCGGACCTCTGTCTGGAATGGGCGTTGCTTTTTCTTCATCCTTATTTGGCCTCGCTGGTTCACTTGTCGTTGGTTTTCTCGACCTGCAAGCTGGTCATGCACAAAACCGATTTGTGAATGAACTTGAAGAATGGTTGTCCAGTAGTGCGCGAATATCCAGCGGTATTATTGGTGATGAAGGTGGTGCAGTTGGTGCATCCTCTTATGTTCAGGCACTGTTGGAAAAAACTGCCGATGCTCTGGAAAAGATGCAACGTGCTGGAGCCAGTGAAGAAAATCAACGTGAGTTTCTTGCCAAACAAATGAGCGAAATGCGAGGTACGTTTGAACGGTTTAATGATCTGTTAGGAGAACAAAATGATCGACTTGATAAACTCAATCACACCCAAAACGACATAGCAAGACTACTCAAATCAACGATTGAACAAACACAAGAGTCACCTGCGAATGAAGAACTACGTGCTGAATTGCGACTAATGACAAAAACCATTGCTAATGCACTTTCGTCCAGAGGAACTTCGTGACAACGGTGCGTCGTAGAATACCACTAAACATCTGGCCTGCATTTGTCGATGCAACGGCATCCTTATTAATGGTCGTTGTATTTGTCCTGTTGCTTGCCATTCTGGGTCATCTTGTTTTAAGCAGCGCTTTGACTGATCGTGATCAGGCGTTATCTCAACTCAATAGTCGCATCACTAAACTTGCCGAGATACTCTCGCTGGAACAAGCAGAGACAGCGCGGCTTGGAAAGCTGTTAGCCGTTCGCACTGCAAACCTTGAACAAGCAGAGACACAAATCGCTACACAAAGGCTGGAAATAAAAGATAAAGAGACCTTATTAGCTGAGCGCGATGCCACCATAACGCAGCAGACACAAACCATCACTGAGCAACTTGAATTAATTGAAACACTAAAAATAGATATAGAGGCATTAACTGCACTACGCGATCGAATAAAACTGGAACTCGAAAAAGAGATAACAGAGCATGAATATGTACAACAACGTCTTGAAGAGGAAAGTGCGCTTAATATTACTAATCTCGCACAGATGGAATTACTGAACAGACAGTTGGAAGAACTGCGTCAACAACTCTCTGCCTTGTCCAGCGCATTGGAGGTTGCAGAGGAAGATATTGCAGAAAAACAGACTACAATCAATGACCTTGGCACACGTTTAAATACTGCCTTGGCAAACAAGGCACAAATGTTACAAAAATACCGTTCTGAATTTTTTGGACGGCTTCGTGATGCCTTGAGTCAATATCCCGATATTCGTATAGACGGTGACAGGTTTGTATTTCCATCAGAACTTTTATTCGAATCCGGTTCTGACCGGCTCGGAACGGATGGAAAAAAACAGGTTCAACAACTGGCAACTACATTAAAAGATATTGCGCAAATTATACCGGAAGATATTGACTGGATATTACGTATCGATGGTCATACCGATAAACGCCCAATTCTAAAGAGTGAACGATTCCAGTCTAATTGGGAGTTATCCTCGGCAAGAGCGATTAGTATGGTGCGAGAAATGATCAAAAACAATATACCTGCGAGCCGCATGGCCGCAACCGGGTTTGCTGAACACCATCCTGTTGATAAGGGTGAAACGGAAGAAGCCTATGCACGTAACCGGCGTATAGAATTAAAATTAACCAGTCGTTAACGAATTAATAATTGTCAAATTAAATCTCGTTGGCACTAAAATTTATAAAATCAAGCAACAAACTCTATTCATGAAAAAACTTTCCAGCCTGTTTTTAGGTATCATTATTTTATTGCCCGTTTCATCATTTTCATTCGCTCATGGCGTATCAGGCAGTGATGCTGACTTCATAGAACAGAGTATTGGCGTACAACTTATTCCTTTCATATATCTTGGCGCAAAACACATGGTGACAGGATACGATCATCTGTTATTTTTATTTGGCGTCATCTTTTTTATATACCGTCTAAAAGATGTTGGAATTTATGTGACGCTATTCGCTATAGGTCACAGCGTAACACTGCTGTATGGCGTGTTAAGCGGCACCTATATGAACGCTTATATAGTAGATGCCATTATTGGCCTTTCTATTGTATATAAAGCATTAGACAATCTGGGTGCTTATAAGCAATGGCTCAATTATCAACCTAATACAAAAGTCGCAGTACTCATCTTTGGCTTCATTCATGGTTTTGGTTTGGCCACAAAGTTACAAGACTTTAAATTATCTGATGATGGATTGGTCGAAAATATACTTGCTTTTAATATTGGCGTGGAGATCGGTCAATTATTGGCACTAACATTTATAATAATCATTATGGATTATTGGCGAAAAACAGATGTATTCATTCATCACGCGTATGCAGCAAATGTAATGCTCATGTCAGCCGGTTTTCTGCTATTTGGTTACCAATTATCTGGATTCATCATTACTTAAGAAGGAAAATAGTTTATGCCTGATATATCAGACTTGACTCACGAACAATTACCATCAAGCACTAAGCTCTTAAAGTCGACACTTATTGCGATTAGCGTTGCAACACTGATTTTACTCGTCGCTGTGTTACCGGCCGAATATGGTATCGACCTAACAGGCCTGGGACACAAACTAGGACTAACCAAACTGACAAACAAACCAATAACTGAAGTAGTTTCAACAAATATAACAACACCTGACCATGACTTAAAAAATACGATTGAGCATGACAAGAATTATTGGATTAGTGATGAACCTTTAAAATCCAAGACAATTAGTCTACCGCTATTACCTAATCAGGGCGCTGAGATAAAAGCTATAATGGAACAAGGTCAAAACTTTAATTACAGTTGGCAAGCTACCGGTAAACTCTATTTTGATATGCATGGTGAAAAGTTGAATGCAGCAACTAATGAATTCACCAGTTATTGGGAAGAACAAAACAAGAATGCCGCGAGTGGTAATCTGGTTGCACCCTTTTCGGGAACACATGGATGGTATTGGGAAAACCGGACTTCAGAACTGGTCGAAATTAAACTCGAGATATCTGGTTTTTTTAAAGATGTTTACCTGCCCTAGTTTACAGGCCTTTCTAAATGGCGCGCTCGGAGGGACTCGAACCCCCAACCCTCGGGTTCGAAGCCCGATACTCTATCCAGTTGAGCTACGAGCGCTAAGGAAAATCAAAGAGTTAGTGTTGCTGTTTCGCATTATATATCATTTTTCATGGTACGTTTATGGCACATTACGTTTAATTTTGTCTAGTAATGGTACGTTTATGGCACACGACTTTCACTCTGTACCCCGTCAGCCCCATGTGGACCAATTAGCCTAATTGGTCCACATGGGGCTGACGGGGTACAAGATAATCATTCTTTACTGAAAAATCAGGCGTTAATACATCTATATAAATGAATTAATCTGGACTGTCTATGTTGCTTAATATATTTATAAGGCAATCTTTCTCAATCGTAAGGCATTGCTTATAACCGATACAGAACTAAAACTCATCGCCGCCGCTGCTATCATTGGCGATAGTAACAATCCAAAAACGGGGTAAAGCACTCCCGCTGCAATTGGAATGCCAAGCGCGTTGTAGAAAAAGGCAAAAAACAGATTCTGGCGAATATTGCGCATGGTCGCTCGACTCAGTAAACGTGCTCTGGCTATACCACGGAGATCGCCTTTAACCAACGTGACCCCTGCACTCTCCATCGCGACATCGGTTCCGGTTCCCATCGCGATACCGACATGTGCCTGTGCTAATGCTGGTGCATCATTGATACCATCACCGGCCATCGCTACCTTACGTCCTTCTGCCTGAAGTCGTTTAACAACTTCGACCTTTTGTTCCGGCAACACTTCTGCGATAACCCAATCGATATTTAATTTTGCGGCTACAGCTTCCGCTGTTGTCTTGCTATCACCGGTGAGCATAACAATTTGAACATTGTCTTTATGTAATGCGGCAATGGCTTCAGCGGTTGATGCCTTGATTGGATCAGCGACACCCAATATCCCGGCAAGCTTTTTATCAATAACGACAAACATTGCTGTCTGTCCTTCTCTTCGTAATTCTTCTGCCTGTTTAATTAAAGGACTCACATCAATATCAAAATCCTCCAATAATTTCAGATTACCTATCGCTATTTGTTTATTATCAATAAATCCTTTGACGCCTTTACCAGTGATAGAATCAAATTCGCTGGTTACGCCAAGTGAAATAACCTTTTCTTCAGCACCAGCGACGATTGCCGCCGCTAATGGATGCTCACTGTTTTTTTCCAGACTCGCACCTAGTCGCAAAACCTCCTCTTCATTAAAATCCGTTGCCGTAATAACACTCACAAGCTTAGGCTTACCTTCTGTCAGTGTACCCGTCTTATCAACCACTAAGGTATCGATCTGTTCCAGAACCTCCAGAGATTCGGCATTCTTTATCAACACCCCAAGTGAGGCACCTCGTCCAGTTCCCACCATGATAGAAATAGGTGTTGCCAGACCTAGTGCACAAGGACAAGCAATGATTAAAACGGCTACGGCATTAATGACAGCATGAGAAAGTCTGGGTTCCGGACCCAACAAGCCCCAAATAATTAGAGTGATAACTGCACAGATAAGCACGGTGGGTACAAAGTACGCCGAGACAGTATCAACCGTTTTTTGTATTGGCGCGCGACTTCGCTGTGCCTCAGCAACCATATGTACGATCTGTGCCAGTAGAGTATCACCGCCTACACGTTGCGATTCCATAACAAGACTGCCAGTAGTATTCACTGTTGCGCCGATAACAGGATCACCAACATGTTTAGTCACTGACAACGGTTCTCCTGTCACCATTGATTCATCAACGGCGCTGCTTCCTTCGATAATTTTTCCATCGACAGGAATTTTTTCGCCGGGCCTGATCCGCAGATGATGTCCTATTTGAACATTATCCAACTGGATATCTTCTTCACTGCCATCCTCCTTTATCAGACGCGCTGTTTTCGGTGCTAGCCCTAGCAACATCTTGATCGCAGTATTGGTCTGACTCCGCGCACGAAGTTCCAGTACCTGTCCTAACAAGACCAACACAGTGATGACTGCGGCAGCTTCAAAATAGACTGGAATCAGACCTGCTTTAGTTTGTACTGATTCTGGGAACCAGCCGGGGAACAGGGTGGCAACAAGACTGTATGTCCAGGCAACACCCACACCTAAACTGATTAACGTAAACATATTAAGGTGTCGTGAAATAAGTGATGACCAGCCTCTCAGGAAGAATGGTTTTGCACCCCATAGCACAACAGGCGTTGCTAGACTAAGCTCAAACCATTGTCGCGTCTTTGGATCAATCACTTGTGAAAAGAACTCAGGCCAGAAGTCTGCAGCCATGGCGCTGATAAAGACGGGTACTGCTAATACCAGACTAATCCAAAATCGTCGTGTCATATCAATCAATTCGTGATTGTCTTCTTCGCCTTTCATCGCTACGGCTTCAAGAGCCATTCCACATTTTGGGCAATCGCCCGGCTCATCACGAATGATTTCGGGATGCATGGGACAAGTGTATTGTGATTTAGACGACGGGATTGGCGGTGACGATAGTTCTAATGCCATTCCACATTTTGGACAATCATCGGGGTGATCTTGCTGAATATCAGGATGCATGGGGCAGATGTATTTACCTGAACTATCCAGTTTATCGACTGCTTTTGTTTGATGGCTATGGCAACACTCGTTCACAAATTTTACTACACCTAAAATAGACTATTGAGAGTATATATCGTACGTATTAAATAAAATTGATTCTGATCAATACCTGAATTTAAAAGTAAAATTCCAGGCCCGCACCAATATCAAAATCCGAATCATGATTTATGACCCCGGTCATTTTTGTATTGAACTGATACTTTAGTCGAAATCGATGCTCGTTATCCGTATTCCAGTTCCAATCAAAATTAATGTGTTTAGTTAACTGGTAATCGCTTTGTAATTGAAACCGAAATTGTCCATTTGAATCATAGCGTAAGTCAGATTCGACCAGAAAGGGCAATGTGTAATTAATTCCGACAATAACCCTATTGTTAATATCATCAACATCACGTTCAAGATTGACCCCGCCATAGAGACCTAGAAAACGTGTTATACGACGTTCATAAAATGCTTCAATATCATATTCATTTTTATAATCGAAGTCGTAATGCAGATTAATCGTATTCCGTGTATCCATGCTCCACAGTTCACCCGCCATCATATTTGATTGAAATGACATATCAGCAAAGCTATACCATGGATCGCCATTTGCTCTCAGGTTTTTATAAAACTCGGCATTTAAATCACTAGTAGGCTTGCTGTCTTCATAACGCACTACTCGCGCCATACCATTTTTCATATGATAGAGGTTATGACAATGGAAAAACCAGTCTTTCTCTTCATTTGCAAAGAACTCGATAACCACTGTTTGGAAAGGAGGGACATTTACAGTATGTTTTAGTGGAGAATGATCGCCTTGCCCATTTAGAACCCGGAAAAAATGGCCATGTAGATGTACTGGGTGATGCATCATAGTTTCATTTTTCAAGATAAAACGAACATTCTCTCTTTTCTTGATTAATATCTTGTCATTTTCAGATAGCGTCTCATTATTAAACGACCAGACATAACGTTTCATACTCCCGGTGAGTCTTAATAATATTTCGCGTTCAGTATTGTCCTGATTGAGTGAAGTATCATTTGGAGAACGCAATGCATCGTATTCATCTAGCACATTAATTCTGGAATGATGCTCACGCTGCATAGACATTTTTTCATGATTTGGATGTTCTTCAACGCCCATCGACATTTGATGCATGGAGTGGTCCATTAGAAAAGGATTTGGTTTTGGCACATCCTTTGTTTCGACAGTTTCACCCTCTCCTACAAACAAAGAGGCATAGCCCGTTACATCCTCCGATGTTGCTCTAAACTCATAAGCCTTATCATCTTTCGGAATGGTTATTATAACGTCATACGTTTCGGCTATGGCAATTCGCAAACGCCCAACACTGGTTGGGACAACGGGTTGACCATCTGCTTCAATAATAAGCATATCGCCACCCGCATAGTCGACATAAAAATAACTTGAGGCGCCAGCATTGATAATGCGTAACCGCACTTTACTCCCGGGCGTTAAACCTTCCAGCCTTGATTGTTCTTTACCATTGATAAGAAATGCGTCATAACCAACATCAGAGATATCCATGGCATCCATTCTAATTAGAGAATTTTTAAATCGAGCCTTTAATGCGGGCCAGCCATTTTCAAAAATCTTGTCCCAGGACTGCACAGCATTTTTCTTCAAGGCATAATAATTATCTTTACGTTTAAGGTTCTGCAATACCTGTTTCGGGTTTTCATTGGTCCAGTCTGATAATACGATAACTTTCTCAACATCATATTCGTAAGGCTGTTCATCATCATGAAACACCATTGACCCATAAATACCGCGCTGTTCCTGTAGGCCTGTGTGCGAGTGATACCAGTATGTGCCTGCATGCGTTACCGGAAACTCATAGGTAAATGAACTGCCCGCCTTGATCGGCGATGTAGTTAAATATGGCACACCATCCTGATCATTTGGCAACAACACACCATGCCAATGTATAGATGTTTCATTCTGCATTAAATTATTGAATGTGATTTTTAGAGTGTCCCCTACCTTTGCTTCAATTGTTGGCGCGGGGATTTTATCATCGATCGACATTGCCATGGCAGGCTGCCCGACTATATTTACTTCTTTGTAATCTATATCAAAAGTATAAATCACAACTTCCGCTTTGCAGATCGTTGTGAAAATCATCAAACATAATATGCATGATTTTTTAAAAAACAGCATGGTATCTCCTGCGCGTTTGACCAGACATTTACCATGTCCAGTAAAAATAAAAACTTATTACAGCAACAGAATTAGAACTTTGGAGGATGAAAGATGGTGCTTTGTGGAATATTTGGATAAGGATTTATCGTAATGTTCACCAAATCATTACTTGCGAGGAATTGTAATTTTATGGTTTCACTGAAAACTGAATTGAGGGTGTTACAGCCAAAATAATCACAGTGAAAGCAACCGGTGTTGGAATCTTCGTGGTCAGCAACATTGTTATCGTGACATAAAACCTGTTCAGTGTTCGAACCTGAATGATTTGCCAGACCATTCTTGCAATCCATCGCAGACAATATTGACGAATACATCATCAATGTCATCAACACATAAACGAGGTTTTTCTTGTACATAATCATGTCTTTGAATATAGCATAATATTAGTGTCTGAGCCCTGCCAGAGGCACTGTAGTCCTTTCCATTAACAGACTCTTCTAGCCTGAATAAGGTTCAAATGCATGAAGTTTTAATGTAGACGCATCTATTGATTTACTCAGATAGCAAATTATTGGGTGTTTTTCGATAATTTCTGTCTTAAAAACCTGAAATAGCTGATTATTCTGGCAAAACCCGTTAGTTTCTCCTATAGTGCACCAAGCTACAGATAGTGTTATTGGCAGTTTTGGTTTTTTCCATCCGTGATACTCTCCATGATTTACCCGTTTCATTACCTGTACAACACACTATTTGTTTAATTTATTGCAGGTGCAAAGAGACATGGCTACAGGAACAGTAAAATGGTTTAACGAATCTAAAGGTTTTGGTTTTATCACTCAGGATGACGGCGGCGCAGATGTATTCGTACATTTCAATGCTATTCAAGGCACCGGATTCAAAACCCTTAATGAAGGTCAAAAGGTAACTTATGATGTCGAGGACAGCCCTAAGGGCCTCCAGGCAACTAACGTTTCCGCTTAAGTAATACCCGATCGGATAAAACGATATAAAGAAGCCCGTTTCGGCGGGTTTCTTTTTTTGATTTATTTACCATAACCACTTCAATACTCCGAAAGGGGAAAAGAATTGAAAAAATTATTTATTGGCAATTTAGCACCCACTACCAGCGAGCAAGAACTTGAGAACCTGTTTTCAGAATTTGGCAAAGTTCGATCACTTAAGTTAATTAGTGATGTTTTTTCTGGCCAGTGTAAAGGTTTTGGCTTTATAGAGATGGAAGGCCATGAGGCTCGAGCTGCTATCGCCGGATTAAATGGCAAAGATTTCAACGGTAAGCCGATAAAGGTTAACTTCGAAGTCATTAAACCTGGACGTGGTCGTCGCTAAACCAGAATCAAATCTATATAGCACCTATATACTATTACTTTCATCAGACTACACTTGGTGATTCCAGATACATTGGAATCACCCTCTGCTTATAAAACCTGTTACCTAGTATAAACGCACTGATTTTCATATTAATTAATGCTTGTTTTCAAGTAACAGTTTTTTATCAATCTCTATGAACTGACTGGCTTCCTTGATTAGTGAATCCGATGTTAATTGAGTGACTCCATACACTTCTACTTTTGTTTTGAATCGCTTTTTTATTCGTTGCAACAAGATATCGAAATCGCCATCACCTGAGGCTAATATGACAGTATCGCAGTTTTCTGCCTCTTCATAGATATCTAACGCGATACCAACATCCCAGTCTGCTTTCGCTGTACCATCATGACGTTGCAACATAGGCTTGAGTTTTACGGTAAAACCAATAGCGCGCAGAATATTTTGAAACTGCATTTGTTTTACATCGCCCCTGTCCGTGGCATAGGCAAATGCGCTAACAACTTGACGATTATGTGTGACTTTTGACCAAAACTTGTTGTAATCAAAACTGGACTGGTAAGCCTGACGACAAGTATAGTAGATGTTCTGTACATCAACGAAGATACTGATTTTTTCCAATGTACTACCTGCCGTAGATATTCTTAAATAAACATAATACCCCTATACAGACTACCTGTACTGAATAATTTAGATGTAGATAACTAATATGGTTTAACCAATATCAGGTGTAAACTATTATTATTGAGGAAGTGAAAATTAACATTTATCATATCTTGATCTGGATCAAGAAAGAGTTTTGTTAATAGCTCATTATTAAATCAGCTTTTCATGGAGTAACACATAAATATGAAAAATCCATATTACAAACTATTAAAAATAGCTGTATTTTTTTACTTTACTTCATATATAAATATTGCAGTCGGCTTAACTGCAGATGAGACCGTCTACGAGACCACACAGGAAATTATAGACCGGCTCCAGAAAGAAAAAGATCGGCTTAAGGCTGAACCAGAATATATACAGGAAATTGTACGTGAATTAATAGTTCCACACCTGGACTTTAGTACAATGTCTGCCCTGACCATGGGTAAAAATTGGGACATATTGAATGGCAATATACGAGAGTGTGTCAGTCATGGTTTTAAAAACCTTTTAGTAGAACGATACGCATATGTCCTTCTCAGTTACCGCAAACAGGACATTAATTATCAATCTGCCATACCGATTGGTGAAGAAGATTACGTCTCTATAAGACAGACTTTATCTCGCCCTGAAGTAAAGCCTTCAACCATCGAATATCGCATGCGGCCTGATGGTGATCTCTGGAAAGTAGTTGACCTTGTCATCGACGATGTAAGCTTAATTAGAAATTACAGAAAAATGTTTAATAAAGACATCAAGCATCAGGGGCTGACAGACTTTATTTATAGTTTTGATGAGTGTAAAAACTAGAATATTATAATTTCGGGGAATTATTAAAATTCAGTTCATCTGCTTGTGAAACTCTCATCACTGTATAATTCTCTGGTACTAAAAAACCCCGTTTCGATACTGGTTATAACCTTTTGCATCGTTTGCTTTTCAATATTTTATTCCTTTAACTTTGAACTTGATGCTTCAGGTGAGTCACTCGTTCTGGAAAACGACAATAGTCTGAATTATTACCGGAAAATCAGTCAGAAATATGCTTCTGATGACTTTATTGTTATTACTTTCAAACCTTCTTCAGAACTCCTATCCAAAAAGTCTATAACAGCTATTCGCTCACTCAGGGATGCTCTATTAAAAATAGACAGTATTGAATCTGTTAATTCTATTCTTGACGTGCCCATTATCTATGAGTCCGGATTAAAACTATCCGAAATTAATAGTCACTTACCTACATTTGGATCAGGAAAAATAGATAAAGATACTGCATATAAGGAATTCAAAACAAACCCACTATACCGCGAATTGCTCGTTAGCAAAGATGGCACAACAACCGCTTTACAAGCTTTGTTCAAGAGAAACATTGAATATGATGATTTGTTAAATCGTCGACTGGAATTGCAAACATCGGAACAGATATTGACTAAAGACGAACAGGCTGAGCTTGAAAAAATAAAGCTGGAAATTAAAAACAAGAATAGATTGCTATCGATACAACGACAAGAAGATATAAAAAACATACGGGAAATTATCGACCAACAGCGCACTTATGGACAACTGTATATGGGAGGAATCCCGATGATCACGGTTGACATGATTCGGTTCATTAAGCATGACCTTCTGGTATTTGGTAGTGGTGTGTTTTTATTCCTGATTTTAATCCTGTCCCTGTTTTTTAAAAAAATTCGATGGGTTTTGTTACCCATGTTAATCTGTGCTATCACAGGATTAGTAACGATTGGATTAATGGGATTTAATGGCTGGTTTGTAACAGTTATCTCATCTAATTTCTTATCCATCCTTTTAATTATTACCCTTTCATTAACGATTCATCTCATTGTTCGCTATCGCGATTTGCAACTGATAAAGCCTGAGTCTGACCATGTTGAGTTAATTCGATTGACTACAATATCTATGTTTCGTCCTTGTTTTTACACTATATTGACTACAGCCGTAGCATTCGCTTCTCTGGTCGTGAGTGAGATTAGGCCGGTAATTGATTTTGGGTGGATCATGGTACTGGGGCTGTGTATCTCATTCATTGTCAGCTTTACTGTCATGCCAGCATGTTTAACGTTGTTTGGACATATAGATAAACCTACTGATATTGATATCACTAAAAAAATTACATTGAACCTGGCTAAAGCTGTACACCGCAGTCCGCTACTAATAATCATCACTTCAGTATTACTCGTGTTTCTAATTGGTTTTGGTATTACGAAACTTGAAGTCGAAAACAGGTTTATCAATAACTTTAAATCAGATACTGAGATATATCAGGGCATGAAAATAATCGATAATCAGTTAGGTGGGACTATGCCACTTGATATTATCATCGATCCCGATAAGGACTTCATAGAAGTCAGAGATGAGCTGGCAACAGAAACGAATGCACTGGATGACTTATTTTTTGATGATCATGATGATTTATCTGAGCCAAGTTATTGGTTAAACCCAATCATGTTAAAGAAAGCCAAAAAAGTACATGAGCATCTGGAATCGTATTCTGTAATTGGTAAAGTAATTTCAATTGTCACTTCATTAAATATTGTTGAAAAATTAAACGGCGCGCCTTTTGAAGAATTCGAGTTAGCATTATTACGAAAACGAATTCCTGATGTGATAGCTGATGATCTTGTCAAACCATATATGTCTTATGATTCCAATCAATTACGGTTTAGTGTTCGCGTCATTGAATCTGACCCAACATTAAACCGTAAGGAACTATTAAACAGTATCCATCAATTCCTGACGAGTGAATTAGGCCTGGAAGATTACCAGGTACATTTAACCGGGATGATGGTTCTTTATAACAACATGTTACAAAGCCTTTTTCGTTCGCAGATACTAACTATTGGCGCTGTTTTTACCGCCATATTCTTAATGTTTATACTTTTATTTAGAAAAATTAATCTGGCATTAATTGCTATTGCGCCAAATCTGTTTTCAGCAGTTTTGATTCTCGGAATTATGGGCTGGGCAGGTGTGCCACTGGATATGATGACAATAACGATCGCTGCCATAACAATTGGTATTTCGGTTGATGACACGATTCATTATGTACATCGTTTACAACATGAATATCCAGTAGATCGGGATTATAATGAGGCGATTAATCGTTGCCATGGCAGTATTGGCAAAGCAATGTACTATACTTCCATAGCCATTATATTTGGTTTTGCATTACTTTCCTTATCTAATTTTATCCCGACTATTTACTTCGGACTTTTAACAGGATTTGCTATGTTTGTTGCATTAATAGGAGACTTACTGTTACTGCCCGCCATAGTATTGATTGTAAAGCCCAGGATCATCTGATTCTTTTGGCGATTATCTCCTTAATCTCAATTTAAAGGTACGAGTAGTGCTGGCTTACCTGCTTTTGCTCGAATCCAGTTAATCGCACGCAACACAGAAGGTCGAGCAATAATCCAACGTTCCACATGATACTTGCCAGGGAAGTCGATCAGCACCAAGCCAATAATAATAGTCAAAATACCCTGCCCTGGCAGAGCCAGCATCAGAATACCCGTAAGTATAAACACGACACCTAGCAGGTTTTTCACTAGAAGTAATGGGATACGTAAAGATGGATGCAACTTGGGCCATGGTTTACGATGCCTGATCGGTAGTAAGAAATAGTCTTCTGGTAGACACACCAGAATAACGGGAACCATAACCAAGCTTAAGATGAAAAAAATGATGGAAAAAAATAACATCCACCATGCCAGTGTCTCATTATCAGATAACCATTCAAACACGTTATTTACTCATCAGTATTTTTTATACTGCCAGTTCAAAATCTGCAATTAGCGGCAAGTGATCCGATGCTAGTCTAGCCAGATTACTGTGACCTGGAAAACTGTGTAGAAAATCTAATTCTCCACGATAATAAACATGATCAAGCTGACGTACCGGCATGATTGCTGGAAAGGTATTTGCTTTTTTACTGACTGATTTGAATCCTGCCGGAAACATTACATTCTTACCCAGCGTATTCCAAACATCATTATAATCACCTGCAAGCACTACAGGGGTCGCTTGATGTATATTTTTCAAACAAGAGCTATCCAAGATCTTCCGCAACTGCATAATCCGCTCAAAACCAGCCAATCCTAAATGACAGTTTATAAGTAACAGTGTTCGCTGATGTTCTTTTCGTAAATGACAATGCGCAACCAATGCTTGACGGCGTTTCTTCATAGATATTGTTAAATCAATATTCTGTATATCTGATAACGGGAATCGACTCAATATAGCATTGCCATAATGTCCTCTTTTCAGTTTCACGTTTGGCTGAAATGCTCTGTATTTCATCAACAGTGCATCACCAATAAGGTCAACCTGTCGATGAAATCGTGAACGTGGCACATCATCATCAACTTCCTGCAAAAAAACTATATCAGCATCATAGTTCTTTAAAATTGTAATAATACGTTGCGGAAGATAACGTCGATCTACACCACCGATACCCTTATGCATATTGTAGGTAATTATACGAAATTTCATTCTTGGCAAAGTATTATTCCATTAGTGGACTAGATATCATTATTCGAAATTATCTTTCTCGTTCTGAAGCTCTTTACGTAACCCCTTATAAAGCTCTCGATATTCCTCTCCTTGACCAAAATCAACAAATTGTGCATAACGTCGATGTGGGTCCAGAATTTTACGTGCATGCTTTATGGGACACCAATATTGTTCAGTCCGAGCTGCTATCTCGCGCGCATAGGAAAAAACACCTCCACCATAGCCACAATAAACACAATTAAGTTTTTCAATAGAATTTAAATAAGACAGATTATGTCTATCAATAATAATGTATTTAGATCTAGTGACCTTTGGTATACGGTACAAGGGGAAGCAGATTGCTTGATACAAGGTAACCCATAAATCGAGAATAACCAATGGCAATATTACGCTATAAATAATGGGTGCTGTTATCACATTACGCGGTTTACTGTGTCGTATAAAACTAAAGAGACCTGTTTTAAAACGTCGTTGTGCTATGCGAATATTTTTCTCAAATCGTACTTTTGTCCCTTCTATGCGGTAACTTAATGCGACCTGTTGCTCCTGAATTAGTTTATACAGTTCATCTTCGAGCTTGGTTATTTCTGATAGTATCTCTCTTATCTGCTCATTCATAATAGGCCTCAGTTAAGCTATAACTTCTTAAGTTAGTATTATGTTATCTGCTGGATGCTCCAATGACTATTTGTTATTTATACCGAGTGGAGCAATAATCAAATATTAGATCAACTGTATTTTGAATTTCATGCCGGAAAGAACAGATAACCCGAAAGCAAACTCAGACATTCCTGATACACTCGCTGATCGCATAGATAGAGCAATTAGCATGGCCTTGAAGATTATCCTCGCCATAGGAGCTGTACTTGAAGCAATACAGGGAAACTGGTTAAACACAATTGCTGTCACAGGTATTATCATTCTCACATTTTTCCCTTTATTGGTGGGTTATCGACTGCATGTACGTATACCACCCGAATTCGAGTTACTGGCCGTTATTTTCGTCTATGCCTCTTTGGTTTTAGGTGAAGTGTATGGTTTCTACACTAAGTACTGGTGGTGGGATATTTTGTTGCACACAGGCTCTGGCTTGATCTTGGGTATTTTCGGCTTTTTACTGGTCTATGTAATTAACGAACATGACGATCTTGAAATGCATATGAAACCATCGTTTGTTGGTTTGTTTGCTTTCATGTTTGCGCTTGGCATGGGCACACTATGGGAAATTATCGAATTTACTCTAGACCAATCCTTCGGAATGAATACCCAAGTCAACAGTCTGGTAGATACGATGAGTGACTTGATTGTTGATGGCATCGGCGCACTCATTATTTCCGTGCTTGGTTATAATTATCTTCGCACACCGCAAACTGATTCTTTTCTGGAACGCTGGATACAACATTTCATTGTACTTAACCGGCGATACTTTCCTCGTAGAAAGAATTAAAAGCTTCTATCAATTAAGAACTTAATTTAGCTTCTTATTAGCTTGTCGCAAGGCAATACGAGCAAAAACGGGGCCAATGATTTCGAAAAACACGGTAGTACTAATAACAACCGACAGTAGTAATTGCTTGTATTCCGGAAACTTATTCGCCGCAACCAATGCCATACCCATAGCAACTCCAGCTTGTGGCAACATTGCAAGCCCCATCCAACGACACGTTACAGTATCAGCCTTACTACAATAGCCGCCAATATAGGCACCTATTATTTTCCCAAAGACCCTACATATAATATAAACAGAACCAATCAAGCCAATATCTTCCAATGCGCTAATATCAAATGAAGTCCCCGCTAACACAAAGAATATAATCATAAACGGCCACTCTATATCTTCGATAGAATGAAATGGACGTTCATGATGCCTGGCAAGATTGGCAATTACAGCTCCCATCACCATGGAAGCAATCAAAAAAGAGACATCCAACCACAATGCCAGTCCTCCACAAATGAATACCAAGCCCAATGCCTCAGCTAATATGGGCTGTCCCATTTTAACCCTTCCAGTTAAATACGCTGATGGTAAGCCGATAATCAGCCCAACAATTAATGCTCCTCCTAGCTCATGTGTGATCGTGGTCATCACTGAAACATCTGGATGGAGACCACTCATTGCAGCAACAATTGCAAGACCGAGACTAAACAAGATTAGAGCCCAACCATCATCAAGTGCAACAATTGAAAGTAAAATTTTAGAGAATATACTTTTGTGATTAGATTCCATTACTGAATCTATAGATGCAGCTGGGTCAGTAGCAGCCGCAAGGCAGCCTAATATTATAGCTACTGGCAGCGGAACACCCATCAGACAAAGTCCTAAAATAACGATTATGACACTACCAATAGCTGCACTGATAGAGATCCATAATATTTGATTACTCGATTCTCTCAGTAAAACAATAGTGAGTTTTCCACCTAATAGAAAACCCACCATTAGCAATGTCATGTCCGCAATAATCTCAAAATTATTGCTAAACAAAACCGAAACAAGACCCAGACCATCTTCGCCAATAATGACACCAAAAATCAATAGTAATGTGACTCGCGGCAAAAAAGTATGTCGACCTAGATAATCAGCGGCTAATCCAAGTAGAAGTATGCAACCAAGTGTTAATAAAAATTGTGCTGCTGTGTCCATTACAATAATATTCTATGATTAATTTTTAATAATTTAATACCATATAATTTATATAATTGACTACGCTCACCCGTTTTTAACAGGATAATTGTTTTAATTCTATAGATATAAAGTTTTAATATTGTCACACAAATAATTTATAAACTGACAATGATTAATAGTCCTGATTCTGGGAGTTAATGTGCATAAAAATACATATCATTTTATATTATTAATTATCTGCCTAATTAATATTAATACAACACTCGCAGATGAGGAATTATCCGTTCCATCTAACGAGTTGGAGTTTCATGTTATCTATAGTGAAAAACTACGTGTCATTATGCAACGCATGAATCAATTAATTTATGTAAAGGAATTGAGCGAATTAAGAAAAGAAGAAATACGAACTCAAAACCTTGACGAATTAGTTTATGCTGTTAATGAATTAGGATTTGCAGCAATTATCTTGACAAAAGCGTTGCCTGGTTTCAATTTAACTAGTGAAGAAAAAGATATTTTTCAGGCCATTTCTATACAATTACAAAGAGAAGCAGAAAATATAAAGATAATGTTTGAAGAAAATGACTACGCTAGCATGGAACGTTCTTATAAACGTTTAAATGATACGTGTGCTGCCTGTCATGAATTATTCCGACTCTGATTTATGCCCACTTTAAACGACTCATACGCACAATCAATATTGCAGTAAATGGTAAAACTAATCCAATCAAAATAGAGACAATTATCAAATCTCCTAATTGACTATAGTCCGCAGGAGTTTCAAGAATGCCTGTTGTTTCATCTCGCACCTCACGTGTAACAATATATATTTCATTTAAGTATTTCGTGCCAAGTTGCGATAATGATAAGGCGAGATTAGTAAATGAGGCCATAACTGCGAAAAAGGTTGCTTTTAATTTTGCTGGCGCAGAATTCGCGATCCAGGCCAACATTGGAATCATTGCGATCTGTCCCAATGGGGATTCCAGCGTGGTATTTACCAATGTAATAAATCGAGCGTCGACAATCCCCCCTGTTAAGGCGCTAGTCCACTCATGTAGACCGTAAAACATACCAAAATACGGTAACGTTAAAAGTGTAGCAGTAATAGTAAGCGCACCGATTACATAGGCAATAGAACGTTCCGCCATGAAACGACGAAAGATGAACATCCCCGCTAATGTAAGCACGCTTCCAATTAGAGATAGTACTGAAAAGAATTGGGGATCGAATTTTAGTTCATCAATCATCCACCAGGTCAATCCCGGTCCCTGCGTTGGTATAGCGCGAAATATAAAAATTATAATTGCAGTACCGATCAGCGTCACTCTAGCTTCGGGTTTCAGCTCACGGGTAAATTTTGCTATTAGAAAGGTAATAATAGCAAATGAACCCAGAAATATAATTTCCTGATTATAGGTATACTGGCTAAAACCCATTCCAAGAGTAAAGATTACGAATGCAAAACTGCCTCCTAAAATCCACCAGTTAGGTTCAGTCTTTTCTGTAACTTCTTGCAGGTGCTTTTCTATTTCAGATTGACTTACACCCCTAAGACGTAAGCGGCGAACATCTCTGCGCCTTATAAATCCAGCTAATACAACGCCTGTAATAGATATGAGCGGGATCGCAAGAGCCATAAAATATACATTACGATAAATATTTGTTTTCTCTGAACCGGGTAGAAGCTGAACGTCCCTAAAGACATATAGATTTATGAGTGCAACTATTACTGCACCGCCAATGATTGCCACTCGTCCCAAAGTCTGCATAGTTGTATGCATCAGTTTAAGTCTGTCTTGATCAAACGGATGGCCCGTCTCATCTATGCGTGGTACCGCATCGACTGTCATAGCATCCGCGACAGTATCCTGAATCACATATCCAATGGGTGACAGTAAGGTGCTTATAACAAACCAGGTTCCAGCTGACATCACGGCTGTCATTGCTTCACGATTAGTAAGCAACCCAACCATAATGAGTAAACTCAATGCGATTAATACTGCGCCTACATAAACAAGCCAACCTTTCCAGCGCCAAATAAGATCGATTAAATGACCCAGTGGCATTTTCAATGCCCAGGGGATGTTGGCCCAAAAAGTCAGTGCTGATAAAAATGCAGCAGAAAGACCTAGATATTCCTTAACAAAGAAGGTCCCAACTATACCAGTTAGTCCAGCAATACCCGCAGCCATATAGACCATTAAGGGTGGTAGATATGACAGTCGCATCTCACGGCCCAATGCAAGAATATTTGAATCTATCCAGCAATAAATACCCATATAATTAAAATCCTGATACTACGATGTAATTTACAACTAATAAGTGGTATTTTTTATAATAAAAATTTGTGTTAGATCAAAGAAATAGCATGTAGATTATTATAGTTTAAACATATGATGACGAATTTAAAAAGACTATCTCTACATTTACTATTACTCGTAAACGTCACTGTTTGTGATGCTGTAGAAACATTAGTGATCGAGGTAGACCAACAAGAAGAAAAAATAGAGTTGCATGGAGTCTCTGCTAATAGATTGCAATTTCTTATGCAAAAATATAAATTTAACAACGCATGACAGCAACAATATAGATACAAGAACAGATAGAATCATGCAACAAGATATGGATGATATGATAGAGGCGGTAGAAGAACTGCTGTTCCATGCAGAGATGATGTCAACCAATTCACCATTACCCGATCTGACAAAAAGCGATATTATTACTTTCCGCTCACTTGCCGGCAAACTCTATACTGAAGCCTTGAATATCCAACAAATAACCAGAAAGCATGATTTAAATACTTACGATTATGAATTGCTCGACGTTAATTATCATCGTCTTAATCAAACTTGTGCGACATGCCATAAAATATTCAGGGACAGAGAAGTTAATAAATAGCCATATGCTTCTTACCAATTCTCATTAGCCGTTCGAACATCAACTTCAAAGGTCCAGGCAGTCTTTGGCTGTTTATAAAGATATTCATAAGCATCTACTATGCCTTCAATGCTAATCATACCTTCGTCACCCAATTGCTCGGCATAGTCGCTATAATTAGCATGTGCTTTTTCACCATTAATAAGACCGTCTATTACAACATGACCAACGTGTATTCCTTCTGGACCCACTTCTTTTGCCATAGCTTGTGCAAGTGTTCTTAGTGCTGTTTTAGATGCATTAAATGCTGAAAAACCAGCGCGACCACGCAACGAGGCACTGGCACCAGTATATAAAATCGTACCAGCGTTATTGCTCTGCATACGTCTAATCGCTTCACGTCCAAATAGAAAACCGCCAAAGCAACATGCCTTCCATGCTGCTTCAAAATATTCAGCATCCATGCCTACTATTCGACCTGGAAAATTATTACCCACATTGTATATAGCAACATCGACAGGACCGATTTTATTCGCCGCATCAAATAAATTCTTTATTTGAGTTTCACAGGTGCTATCAGTGACAAATGCTGTCGCCTTTCCAGCATTAGCTTCGATATTCGACACTACTTTATCTAACTTAGACTTTGTGCGTCCGGCCACGAGAATGTGTTTTCCGAGTAATGCAAATCGTTTACAGAGCGCTGCTCCAAGCCCATCTTCCGGACCAACACCAAGGATAATTGCTGTACTTATAGCCAATTTATTACTCTCCCTCTATATAATTGAATTGCAATAATAACTAATAAGCTAATGGCAGCTTAGTGCTCGTCACAAAAACATTATTCTCGTTGGTCACTGTACTAAATATATATTATACATAAGGAGTAAGAGTCAAATCATCAAAATACAGCTACAAAAATAATGATAATCCCATGGACGAATTGAATATAATCTTGTTGTATGAAAGTTAAATTATGCGGAAATCGATTAAATTAATTTCAAAAAATATAAATGAAATTTTTAGTTTTTATAAAGGTAATAATTTTCGATATGACTATGCTTCACCAGTGGGTCCAGCCCATTCTTTATTATCTATAACATCCCAACCAAAATTATAGTCAATGCTATCACTTTGTCCTGACTCATTACGAGGGCCACTTTGACTGTATTCAAACTCAACCTTATCAAACAACAAAGTTATGTGCTCTTTAAAAAAATCATCACCAATTCCACCACCAGAGACAATAGCTTTTATGACTACGCCTTCAAGTTTAATTTCGAGATATTTTTTTGGGGCTTCTCTTTTGCCCATAACAGGAGTAACACTGAACTCAGCATTAGCAATATGATCTCCCTTGGCAAACAAAGACCTGATCCCGGGGCTATCTATACCAATAGGTTTGATTACAGATAACTCATTCATTGATGTTTTATAGTCATCCGTTTGATGCACAATTTTTCGATTACTGCTCATATTCCAGTTCCATGAATGTATTTCTGACCAGCCTTTATGATGAGGGCATGTCGACCCTCCCATAATTCCGTCTATTTTCATATTCATCTGTAAATCCATAACTTTCTCCAATTATTACGCATTAATACATATTTAAAGTGCTGTTATTCCATGACTGAGTTCTTATGCAACGTTAAATTCTGTCATATAAATTTCATTAAGATTACACTGTCTTTTATCATTGATAATAGTTCCATCACGGGTTGGATCTACCACAGAAAATACTGTATTGGCTTACCCGAATAAATCATTTTGCTGGAATGAACTTAATTACCTTACGCCCTATTCTATTTAATAGCGATTTTTATCACTGTATTGAGCTAGCAACAGAAGTTTCAACTTCAATAAGGATAGTAGCTTGATTTATAACACTATTATCAGATTTTAAATAAAAAAAATCCCCGACACCGAAGTGTCGGGGACATCTTAACAAACGCTTGTTTGCTGAGATCTTATGGCAGAGAGAAAACCATCAAGACACCACTGTTACGTGATGAATTCAACAGTTTACGATAACC
>Ga0222715_10000613_pt1 | contig 35660 bp, 47 predicted proteins | sample C33_9DmetaG_FD_165056 | JGI IMG/M metagenome (GOLD analysis project Ga0222715, IMG submission 165056) | Estuarine water microbial communities from San Francisco Bay, California, United States - C33_9D | ecosystem: Environmental > Aquatic > Marine > Unclassified | place: USA: California...
AACTATGGACCAATCCGAAGATGCATCACTTTTCTCTAACATTAAAGCCACCTTTGGCTCATTTGTTCTCCAAAAAGATGCAGGACTATTCGGGTTTGGGCTCAGTAGTGTCGATCCCTGTGGTATCCACAAGAGGTCCCCTTTCTGAAACATCATTCGCTCCCGCTTCTTGTTCTTGTTCTTTATAGTGGACATATCCTTGTGCGATTGAAGATACGTCAACAATCCTGTTGTCCATCTCCGCCAAGGTTAATCTTAGTTTGTCCATAATCTCAATTGCTGACTCAAGTTCTGCTTCTTCTAAAAGCTTCTCCGCGAGTTCTAATTGATTTTCAAATTTTAATTTCTTTTCATAAACGAAATCGAATAGTTGTTCGATCTCTGATGGTACATCTTCGATGTCTACACCATAACTAATTTTTACTCTCACCTTTCCTCCATTACATAAGGTCATAAAAAGTCTTGGTGACAAGAGCAAGAATGCTCAAGGCACCAGACCACAATACTTTTGAGACATTTGCTTGCCATTGTTCAAGGTCTTTGACACGCGCATATAAACCACTTTCAGGATCGTAGACAGCTCTTTTCATTGATGTTAGATCATCTCTTGTTTCAGATTGCATCGCTGCAATGTTCTGAAGTATGTGCTCCATGCGCACCAATGTGTTTTCTATAGATCTTATTCTATCTTCTGATTGCTGGTCCATTCCACTCATGTCATTGCCTCCTATGCAAACTACACTAAATAGTCTGAAACTTTAACAATAGCATGACTCGTCGTTAACAAAGTCCCTGCTGCTGACGCAGCATTTTGTAAAGCGCAACGCGTCACTTTTTTAGGGTCGACAATCCCCCTCTCATACGTGCTAACCATGCATCGGTTAAGAAAATCATATCCTTCATCTCCTTCGGCGTCTTGCACCATTTTAATTATAATATCCTCGGACTCTCCAGCGTTTCTTGCCATGGTCCTTAAGGGCGCCTCACATGCTCGTAAGACGATTTTGGCTCCAAGCCCTTGCTCTTCATTGTCAATGGGCACAGAAAGGTTTGTGATGGCTCTCACGAGCGCTACACCACCGCCTGGAACAATACCTTCTTCCTGTGCTGAGCGGACGGCTTCCAAAGCATCATCGATACGATGCTTTTTCTCGATCATTTCGACCTCAGTAGCAGCACCAACTCTGATGACAGCAACACCACTGGCAAGACGAGTAATTCTCTCTTGTAATCTCTCGCATTCTTGAAGATTTTCTGTTTGCTGGATTTCATTTTTGATTGAATCAATCCGCGTATCAATCGCTTCAAAATCACCTTTACCTCCTACAACTGTTGTCCAGCCTTTTGTGATATTTACTGACTTAGCTTGACCTAAATCATTAAGTTTAACTTCTCGCAATAACAAGCCTGCTTCACGAGATACAAATGTTGCACCAACTGATGCACATAAGTCCTTCAGAATGTTACGCCGTTCTTCTCCGTATCTTGGAGCTCTGACGGCTGCAACCTTCATTGTTCCTCGAACAGCGTTCGCAATGAGTGCCGCAAGTGCTTGACCTTCCACATCAGGTGCGACGACAAGTAAGGGTCTTTGATCCCTTGCAACGACTTGCAGGACAGGCATGATTTGCTCAACCGTTTCAATTTTTTCATCTGTAATAAGAATAAGCGGGTTATCATAATCTATCGTTCCATTTCGTTCGTTGTTTATAAATTGGCTGCTAAGGTAGCCAGAATCAAATCTGAAGCCCTCTATAAGATCTAGAGTGGTCTTCATGCTGCGGGCCTCTTCGACCAATACAGAGCCATCCTTGCCCGCTTTATCAACGGCTGTGGCAATAAGAGTTCCAATCGTGGCATCGTTGTTTGCTGAGATCGTTGCAATATGCTTGATATCATCAACGGTTTCAATTGGTCTCGACAATTCGTCAAGGCGCTCTGTGATTGCTTCAACCGCTTTGTTGATTCCTCGTTGGAGTTCAACGGGTGAGACACCAGAAGTTAAGTAGCGTTGTCCTTCAGTCAAGATCGCTCTTGCTAATACGGTTGATGTGGTTGTGCCGTCGCCAGCAGTTTCCACGGTTTGTTTTGCGGCTTGCTTGATGACTTGTGCTCCAAAGTTTTGAAACGGCTCGTCTAGCTCAATGAACTCCGCAATTGTCACTCCATCCTTTGTGAGAACGGGAACATTTTGATCTTTGTGAAAAAGACCAACCGTTCGTCCTCGAGGACCAAGTGTGGCAGCAACATTGTCCGCCAAAATGTTGACCCCCTCAACAATCTCTTGATTGAGAGGGGATCCTTGTTTATAATGTTTTTGCATTAAGCCTCCATTTGTTATACTATAATATAACCGCTTTTGAAGGCTTTGTCAAGTTATTTTTTAAAACTTTCTTTAATTAATTTTTTTAAAAAGTTTGCGGTGATTTTTTGTTCAGCAAGGGCTGTCGCCTTTGTCGCCGTAACTCCAGAAGAGGATGCCTGAACGCCAGCTGTTACACCGCTTTGCTGCGATGCTGCTCCGGTCGATGATTGTCCGTTAGGTGCGCCAAAAACTTTGTTTATAAGTTCATACATTGCTGCGTACCCTTCGACAGCTTTGTTAACGTCGTCAGCTTTCCCTCCGGTCAAATAGCCCTTCGTGCTTCTAGAAAATACTTCCATTTGATTTATAAGCTTGGGGATGTTTTGGTCCACTGCGTCCAAGGCAGCTTTTCCAAACTTATCAATTTCAGAAAGATCAGAGGCCAACTTTATTGTTCCAATTGGGTTTGAAACACTAGTGAACTTAATGCTACTATCTACAGTATAGCTCGCGTTTGTCACTGTGAGATCGCCTTGTTTAATCCTTCCTTGGCCTTGGGTTCTTTCAATTTCGACAAAATATAACTCAACTTCAACAATTTTATCTGAGGCGGCAGTACCAGATCCAGAGGAATCTTTTTTCAATCCCATAATGTAAACCATTTTTTTATTGCCCCAATTAACTGGTGTGGTTTGGTTTGTAGGTTTAATTAATTTTCCGTTGGCTGATGTATAGTCGAAATCATCCCAATCTGTTGAACCCGTTGCGGGAGCTGCGGCAAATCCGGGCATAACATTTGACATTGTAGTAGTCGATTGAGAGAAAGAGTTGCTGCTCATGAGCTTTGCTGATCCTTTTGTATCCGGAGGAAGATTGTCGTCTGGACCGATGCCAAAAACAAAATCTGCTGCCCCCATCGCCGTTCCTTCTGTCGTTCCATTAACTAACTGAGCAAGAAAAGACTCAAATGCCCAACCTGCGGCTTTATCATCCATGCGTTGTACAATTCTTGCCAAGCCATTAATTACGGCAATTGAACCCATGATCTCCCCGAGTTCCATGTTCGTCGTGTCTGGAGTGCTCTGCATGAGCCTATCTGAATAACTATTGATAAATTTAATTCTTTCTTGTACTGAATTTGTTTGGCCGAGACCCATCGCATCAAAAGCCGCGACCACATAGGCAGGAACATTTTGTCTATTTGCGCCATATAAGTCTGACACATCAATTGATGGAGTAGAAGGCGTGACCTCTGCGGAGCTGGCAGCTGCTCTCTGGCTTAACATTGACTGAAGATCTGCAGCATAAGGAGCGGTTGGGTCCGTGTTTGCAATTTGTCTAACTGCTTTAACTGCAGGTCTGAAAAGAGGGCTGGATCTATCCGATAGGATTGCTGCAAAATCTTCCCAGTCTAAGTTCGTTGTGTCTTCATTTAAAAGGTTCTCGGAAATTTTAGCCAAATCGCTAACGGCAGTTTGGGAGTTCAAATAAGATTGAAAGGTTCTTAGGATTGCCTTTTTAAGCTCATCTGGAATACTTTGCAAGTCAAAAGAAAATTGATTCTGAACTTGAGGCATGTTGGCCTTCTTGGGAACCTTAACTTTATGTTGAGACTGACCAACTTGCACAGTTTTTCCATAGTTATTCGATCCAGTTGGAGGCTGCGTTGGTGGCTGTGTTGGAGGAATCGGAGGAGCAGGTGGAGGTCCTGAAGGTGGAGGTGGAGAGCCGAGGATATCCTTGAGATCGTCATCTAGATCATTCCCCAGTCTTACGTGATTAGAAATCGAGAGATATTCACCGAAATCTAATTTAAGACTCAACCTTGTTGCTTCTTTTTTAACAGCAGTGGCCAATTTATTTTTGTTTAAATTTTGATTACTATACTTGTCTTGTGCATAAGCAATAAGATCTTGCAATTGCTGCTTGGTTGGTCTTTTTTTGGCAGTAGCTTCACTCAACACTCCCTCAAGCAACTTTTTAAACTCATTTTTTCCAATTTTTTTAGTCACCTTTCAATTCCTCCATGATGGCTTTAAGATCCAAATTTGCACAATCCGTCTTGGACTTCTTTAAATGATAATGGCTTATAAAGCCCTCAAATTTGCCGTCAGCGCATTTCTTGCTTACGGTAGTGTTTGTGTTGCCCGAACGATCTAAAGGCGCTTTAAGGGGTATTCCTGTCGCGTTATGAACGGCTTTCATAAGAGCTTTAAGAGCCTCGTATTGCTCTGGGTAAAAATCTGTGAAGTCTTCCATTTTTCTTCCATGACAAACAGCGCCAGATACAACAGGCCTTTCTTCCAAGCCATGCTTTTTGTACCAACCTTGATGCTTAAGATAGTAGCCATTAGCGATCTCAACTCCGATTGACTTGTTGTTCCAAGTTTTTCCTCCGGCATGCCATGCGATGTCGTTCATATCCATGAACTGGTAGATCGTTCCGTCGTTGTCAATTGCAAAGTGAACCGAGATTCCTCTTTGCTCAAGAACTCTGTGGCACATCTTCGATGACAAACACACATCCCAATGACAAACAAAGAAAGACGGGTTGCGCTCACCTTCATGCTTCCTAAAGCCTTTGGTAAGTTTCAATCCGTCTCCTTCAAAAAATAATTTGACCTTTGGCCAATCAATTGGAAAATAATCTCCGTTGCATATAATAAACTTCTCTCCGGCAGAAGCATCCGAAGGACGAAAGTCCTCCAGATCTGCCATGCGATCATTATAAATTGATCGAAAGGTGCCGGGACCACAGAGTCCATCTGCGGCCATTCCGTTTTTCTTTTGATACTTGGCGATGGCTTCGACGAGATCATCATCGAACTCGTCGCAACCAAACCATTCTGGTTCCCAGCCTAATTTTGCTGAGGAACTTTCATTATAAAAATCTTTATCCATTCCAAACCTCGTCTGCTAAGCCTTTCTCAATTGCTTCTTCTGAATTAAGATAGACATTTACTTTCCTGTTAATTAGTGTCTGTATTTGTCTTTTTGTCATTTTTGTTTCCTCAGAAAGCGCTTGAATGTAGGAATCTTGAAGTGAAACTGTTTGTTCCAGCTCGTTCTGGAGATTGTGAAGATCTCCAATGTTTCCTCCATTGACTGAGTGAATCATTACTCGGCAATGCTTTCCTAGAAATCTCTTTCCTTCAGTGCCGGCTGCGAGAAGAAGAGTTCCTGCTGACATAACCTTTCCAAGGCCGATTGTTTGAATGTCACAATATTGCTTGCAGAAGTTGATGACGTCATAGATTCCAAACATTTCATCTGCGGATCCACCATAGGTTGAGATATACAGCTTGATGTCTTCTGCTCTTTCTTCGTCTTCGTCTTTTGTTTGAGACAAAACAAGCAAAGCGGAAATTAGATCGGCTGATTTCTCTTCTGTTACTTCTCCGACAAACATGATGCTTCGACCTTCAGGGCCAGCATCTGCTCCTCCAAGGAGATCGACGAGGGTTACTTGTCCCGCACCTTCTTCAGCGGTTGACTCTTCTTCGACTTCTTCCTTTTTGGTTTTCTTGTCCTTTTTTCCGAATTGTAGCATCATTACCTCCTGTGCTTCTCTTCAATAAATTTCTTTAATTCTTCAAAGTCATCATAAGACACGATGTTCTTATGAGCCAATGGTATCAATTTGTTTACTTTATCAATCTTGATATTGATAAACTTAGAAAATTGTTTTTTGTATTCTCGACGAAGCTTGTTTGCTTCTCTTTGCGAGATTTGGTTTTTGATTATTGTTTTCTCCAGATCTTCGAGACCTGCTTGATATATTGTGGCAACCATTACCGCAAATGTGTAAGTTGCATCTTGTAAGATTGATGCGGCTCGAACTGCTGAAGAAACAACTGTGATCAAATATGTAAAGCAGCATCCCATGAGAAATGCAATTATAATATTCGTCATCGTTCCTCCAAAGAAAAAAAGAGAGGCCACCAGACCTCTCTTATAATATAACATGAAACTCAAAGGTTGTCAAGTATTTTTATCGTCTTTTTCCTAAAGCGCGGTTCAATTTTGCTTCGTGCAATTTTGCTGCTTGCAAACGACGAGCAACTCTTTTAGCAACTTCGTTGACAACTTCGGTTCTTGAAGGAACATAAGAGATTCCACGAAGAGCTTCCATGATTGCTTCTTCTTCACCCATGTCTTCATCGCCTTTCATGTCCATTTCTGGCTCATCGCCCATGTCCATGTCACCCATTGCTGCTTCAAGTTTTGCACCAAGATCGATGATCGCTTGAGCTTCATCGTCAGTAAGTTCGAGGTCTTTGTCTTCATCGCCCATTTCCATTGGCTCTTCCTCTGGCATGTCACCCATTGGTGCATCCGCAGCGGCGTCCATAGCTGGTTCTTCCTCTTCCTTCATAACTTCTTCTTCATCACGCTTGTGATACATTTCGTTAATTGGGGCAACATTCGCCAATCGTTGGAAGCGACGAACAACTGCCTCGTTCAAAGTTTTTTTAGCCATAGCTTAAATCTCCTTAAGTTTAAAATCTAGATTGTATTATAAATAGATCATTTCAAAAGAAAAGTCCTTTTTGGGTCATATTTCGGGATGTTGATCTGCGATGATGTCAAATAGATTTTGTATTTCATCGTCACCAATCCCGAAGTCCTCAAGGAGAGCTTCGCCTTTTGCTCGATCTTTCTTAATTATGTCATTGTTTCGCTTAGAGTGCTTTTCGCTGATTTCTTTATAGTGATCAATAAAATTATTCATCAAAGGATTATCATCAGCAACAGCATCGCAGCATGCACGAAGAAACTCAGACATGCTCATCTGGTGTTTGGTTAAGCCCGCCTTAAATCTTATGTGAGCATCATTTTTTATATAAAAGCGAACACGCTTTGCTTCTTCGTTATCTGACATGTTATAATCCTGTGCTTCCGTAGCCACCTTCGCCTCGTTCGGTCTGAGTTAGCTCTAACTCTTCAACAAATTCGATCTCAGGATAAGGCATAATCATTAATTGACCAATTCTGTCTCCGATATCATAATCTGTTCCGTATGGCGATGGAGTAAACTTCATCATGATCTCTCCTCTATAGCCAGAGTCAATGACTCCAACGCAATTAGAAAGCGTCATCCCTGTTTTATAAATAGATGATCTCGGAAACAAAAGTCCGACATAACCCTCAGGAATCTCAATCGCAAGGCCGGTCTTGTATGTTAAGAATCCTTTGTCAGCAGCTACGTCTACTGCTGTCAAGTCCATCCCAGCATCGCCCGGCTTAGCATAGCGAGGGACGACAGCGTCTGGGTGTAATCTTTTAATTTTTACTTGCATTAGTCCTCGTCCTCCCATTCGGATTCAATCTCCTCTTCCTCTCCTGAGATGGTTGGCATCTCATTGATGAGGCGGCTCAAGTTTTCAAATTTTGTGAAAGAAAGTCGAAGATTGTTCATCATTGTTTCGGTTTCTTCTTTTGTCATCTCGCCATAATCTTCTTTTTCGTATCCTTCAAGGATAAAATTATACAACTCACTTATTGCATACGCAGCGATGCCGAAGTCGTTTGCAGTAATTCTGCTATTTTCTGTTATTTGACTCATTAGTTTCCTCTTTTTCTTTTTAGGTCTTCTAGGGTTCCAACATGTCCCGTATCTGAAAAGATGTGACATGTTAGACCGGTGGATTCTATATCATCGATAAGATTTTCTAAAGAATTTGCTTGCTTTGCTGCACGGATCAAATCTAGTGTCACAAAGCATCCAACAATTTCCCAATTGTCCAACAAGGTTTCCCCAGACCAGTTTGCATCACTTCTTCCAATTCCTGCCGCCATTTCTTCCAAAGAGTGAATAGGAGTTTCCATATCTCCTCTTTTCGCTATTCCAGAGCTGGCTTGGTGCTTGATAAGACCTTGTGGTAAACTGCTAAGCGTTTGAGAAGATACTGATCGACCAGAGACAAGAACAGGATATCCTTTTAGCAAAAGACCAGAGCCACCAGTTATAGCTTCGTGATTGCTGAAGCCAGTATATCCGGATGGGATATTACTTGGGGCTCCAATCCATGCAACAGTAGAAAGCTGATTATTGTTTAGTGACGCATAATTGTTGATCCATTTTGAAATGGACTTTCTGTTTGCATCTCCGCTGCCTCCCAAAGAAGACTCCGCATAGCTAATATAGCCGAGACCATGAGCAATGGTTACTCCGTTAGCTTGACGGAACGCTTGAATCATTTCTTTTCCTTCAGGAGTTGATTGAAGTTTCTTGTGATACTTCTGTAGATTCACTCTGTCCTGTTCATACTCATCCGATGTTTGAAGTCCCACTTGTCTTCTAAGCCACCAATCCTCTGGTTTGTCAATGCCTTTTTCTTTCATTGCTTGTTCGTCTTCTGGGCTTAGTTCATATTCTTTCAGAACTTCTAAAATAAGTCGCTTTAGGGTTGAAACTTCCATAATCAATATCTCCTATAGATTTTGATGTAATTAGTTCTTACGATGATAAGATTGCTTGTTTATTCTTCCTTTGACAGGTTTGCCATAATGATTGGCGAATAAACAAGCAAATTGGCTACGACAATGACTGCCGTTGAAATTGCCAAGTTTTTTAGTTTCTTGTGTGATTTTGGAGAAGCCATTTCTGGCTCCCCCGCAATCATTGCAGAAAGCATCATTGCTTTTAGCACTATGCCACCCCCAAACTTGCAGAAGTTGCACGCTGGATGTAATCAATGGCATGCTGAGCGTCTGTGAATTTGGTATTGATAATTTTTCCACACACAAGACCAATGGTAACATGTGTTCCAGTATCTCCAACCCATGATACATTATCAGGACTTATGTAAATTGCCTGTGGGTTGTGGGCTTGTTCGATCATAATCATTCTCATTGACCAACTCCTTTGTCTTTTAGTGCCTCGACCATGTCAATCAATGCGGACATGTCGGTGTCGTCTTTTGCGAGACGATAAGCTTTGACGGCAAGAGAGATCTCTCCCTTTGTCAACCAACCATTTTCAACATAGTTCGCTTTCAGTTCGCGCTTTTGCTCTTTGTATGGCTCCATAGCATCTTCAAGGGCTCGCATGCTCTCGATGTATTCAGCCATGTGCTCTTCGGTTGTTTTTGCGTCGTCCGCTTTTTGAACGATTGCGATCTCGTCCATTGGTGTGGTACCATCGATACCGGTTACAAATTCAAAACTCATAATTCCTCCGTGGTTTGAATATAATATATTATAACATATTTCGTATTAGTTGTCAAGTTAAATTTAAAATAATTTGCCAATATCAATATAAAAGTTTGTCGAAGTATCCAATTGCTTGGATTTGGTGACTCTTCTCTCACCTTTCTTATAAAAGCGCTCATCCAACTTACACCAGCGGTCTTTATTGGCCCATGCTCCATTAATGTTGATTGTCAAAGGCATTTTTGTACTGACAATGGTTTCTCCATTTGGAGCATCAAAAGAAAACTCGAGACCTTGACCACTCTTTGCAAATGACAAAGAGGATGAAGGATCATTCAAGAGCGCGACTCTATCATGGAACTTGGAGTTCCCAATCGAATTAAGAACCTGCACCGTGCCTTTGGTGTCGACAAAGCATGCTGCGACCATTTCTTTGCTAGTAGAGCCCGATAGTCCAAGTCGGCCGAGCAACCTTGTTCTCAGCTTTCCTGAAGAGTCGGATAGAGTCAGAAGATCGATAAAAGCGCTAATAGCTTGGCCTCCTATAGACTTTCTAATAGAGCTTATATTTGATGGCTTCACTGGTTCGTCTCTTAACTTGTGCGCTTCTTTTGTTAAGTCAATTACTCTGTTTAGATGTGTGCTTGTTTCTGCGCCATATTCTCGAGAAAAGTTGGAAAGAATTTTTTTAGAATCCGACTTTTTACTCGAGAACCTTTCGCCGGTGTTGCTCTCAAATACTCCACGTCCAACAACGTCAAACCCCAAGCCGCAAAGAGTAGACAAGTAAGTACCAGACGCTACTTGAATGTTCATCGACCCTTTCTTGTTCCTGCCTATGTAGAGTTTTAAAGAGATCTCTCTTACATCCTCTAATGTATTTTCGTTATACACCTCGATGTTGATGTCTGACTTTTGAGACACACCTTCCTTCAAGCCAAGTCTATTCATTGCTACAATCTTAAATGTGCGATTAGAATAATTTTGCTTTAAAGAATTTGCGATACTTTCTGCGGCTGCAATGCAGAGAGGTTCTCTTGTGGCGATCTCCGACATTACAAACTTAAGCTCTTTAGAGCCAAGTCCCAATGCTGAAATGTAATTAGCATAAGTTGACTCATAGAAGGACTGTGGCAGGATAGACAGTGGCCCTAGGTCTTGAGCAATCAACTCCATTGTTTTATATTCACATGCGTTCTCAGCGTATTTAACAGTATTCTTAGACATATATTCTCCGTTGTTGTTTGTTTGATGTTAATAACATAACACGCTATGGTTTGGTTGTCAAGTTATTTATGAAAGATTTCTGACATTTTTTTCTCCAAAGAGTTTGACAAGACAACATTTGATTTGATTGTCTCTTCGAAATCTTGAGGGTTGTGGCCGTGATCCTTAAGCGTATTAAACATTCGAATGTGGCACTCAACGATGTTGTCTGGCATGATGTCTATCCCATAAAGGTTCTCGACAACTACTTCTGGGTCTACACCCAAAGCCAATCGGTAATCCAATATCTCAACAAGAAAGTTCCCATTTCCACATGCAGGATCGATAAAGGTCTCGCTTATGTCAAGCCATTCCGCCTTAGAAACTTGAGACATCATCTCTCTTATTAGTTCTGAAGGCGTGAACACCTCCCCATATTGCTTGACTCGCTTCTCTGACTTTGTTTGCGTTGCGTCTTTCTTTTTTGATGACTTTCTTGTCTTTGGCGATAAGATGGACTGGATGTAAGCAATTTCCTTCATGGTTACTCCAAACATCTTATAGTAGTCTAGGTCTGAGTGATCCTTCGATAGGTCGATCTTGGGTATAGATGAGAATACAATCTCATTTCCAAAGCCTGACCACTTTGCCGTTTTGAAGATGTACGTCATTAGTTCAGAGTTGAGAAAGTGCTCCAGTCGCTTACCTTCCACGTCATTATCAACAAGAATGAAGTATCCCATATCAGTGCAGCCCAACTTGCCATCATCGTAGAAAGCCTTAACATATCCTGATCTCGACCACATGACTTTTTTCTTTGAAGCAATGCTCTGCTTGACAGAAGAATACCAAATCTTGTTGTTTGTATGGAAGATTGGGTATATATGTTCTGAGGTCTTAACCTCGGATACCGTTATCTCCACACTGTCTCTCTCCGAAATCAAAGAAAAGTATTTATCAATCATTTTGTCAACAGCTTCTCTCTTGGGGTCTTTGCTCATGAGCAATTTAGATATACCAAGAGAACATTTACTTATCTTTTTCTCATGAAGCTTCTTGGCATGTCGAATTACATTGTGACAAGTGACATAGTCATAGTTCAAAGTAAACTTATCTTTTGTGTCAAATATCACTTTCTTATGGACGCCCATAGAGTCCTTGCAAAAGTCATTTGGTATATACAGAGAGTCATTATCAATAGGAAAGCTAAATGATTTCCCATCTTTTGTGATGTTGGTGCTCCCAGTTGTAGGCTGTTTTACAAGTTTGTAGTTGCTGAAGGTGCTTCCAACTCCAGGAAAATGATGCCCAGTGTCGAAGTTGATCTCCTGTAGGTCATTTTCCTTTAGGATCTCAAATACTTTATTGCTCGGAGATCCCCAACTAGTTGGACTAATCCAAAGCAGAGATCCACCATCGACTAGCCACTCGTTGACAGCCTTATCTGTAAAGATGGGCCAAAGCTTGTGCTGTGTCTTTTTCTTCGTTGTGTTGTCTTGGAATGGTGGGTTTCCAAATATTTTTGTAAATTTCATATTTCCTCCCTTTTACATAGTATAACATTTTCTCTATCATTTGTCAAGTGAATTATCCTAATAATTTCCAATTTCTTGATAATCCCCCACGAGTCGAGAAACCCCATGTGGCATTGTGCTGAGGCCATTCAAGAACATATAGGCGATGAGTGTATATTATATCTCGAGATGGATCTACGCCCCAACAATTGATCTTCTGTGTTTCCATATTGGAGTCAATCACCGTTACTTGATAGTATGGCTTTCCACCTTTGGTTTTTCTCTCGACAACATCAGTTGGAATACACCATCCTTTACCAAGTTCTTTGTCATACTCAGATATCGGCATGATGCCTTGCATCTCAAAGAACTTGTATGCTTTGGTTGGAACAACCATGTTGATTGGATAAATTCCCGTCAATGCTTGCAAGTGATTGATACGCTCTCCTTTGGTGAACTCACCTTCGTCTCGATACTTCTCAATGTTCTCTCCAAGACCCTTCTTGTTCTTTGGCTTGTCAACGACAACCGCAGACCAGAAGTGCTTGTCTCCGAAAAACCTGTCATCCATCAAGCATTCCATCGCTCCGGCTCGACACATGGCGTCTAAGGACTTCTTGTTGACTTTGCGGGCTACGACCCCTTTGTCGAACAAAAGATCCTCTACGGAGGCAAATGGACGCTTCTCGATGATCTCATCGATTGCAGCATCTCCGAGACCCTTGATGGTTGTTAGAGGAGAAATCAATCTTCCATCGACAACTTCCCAACGCTTTCCTGACGTATTGATGTCCAATGGCTTTACTTTGTATCCAAACGAACGAGCAATGTTGATTGCTGCTTCTTTACGTTTCTCGGGTTCATGATCCAAGAAAGAAGCAAGCCAAGCATCTTGATAGTAAGTTTGCAACCAAGCGCATTGATACGAGATAATGCTGTAAGGAATTGCGTGATTCTTTGAGAAACCATAGCCGGAGAAGTATTCCATCTTGTCCCAGAGAACCTTAGCATCTTTGAAAGACATGCCTTTGTTCTCGCAACCTTTGATGAAGCGTTCGTAAAGATCTTTCTTCTTTTTCATCTTGGTCTCGGACAAACCTTTCTTTGTCAACAACTTACGCAATACGTTTGCATCGGTCATTGTAATGTTGTCCCCGAGAACGTTCACCAAGTTCATGATATCCTCTTGGAATACAATCAAACCAAAGGTCTTACCAAGCACTTGTTCAATCAAAGGATGATCATACTCGACGTCGTCTTCTCCGAACTTTGCTTTCACATACATTTTATCAACACCAGCAGACAAAGGACCGGGACGAAAGATTGCAGATACAGTAGCAATTTCTTCGATTGAGGACACTTTAGCTCCTTGGCCTAGTCGTTGCATACCCGAGTTCATAAACTGGAAAATACCGGCAAATTTGCCCTCGTGAAACACATCTCTGTACACCTTTTGATCGCTCAAGTCAAGAACTGAAGGATGAAGGTTCTGATTGTACCAACGCTTGATGTCATCAAATGTCGGATTAGCATTGCCTTCTGAGATCAAGATACGCTCAATTGCATCCTCGAACACTTTTAGAGTTTCGAGACCAAGGATGTCAAACTTGATAAAGCCAAGAGGTTCAAGGTGACGAACGTTCTGACCTTCCGACCATGGCGTCTGACGAATGCCCTTGGAGGTAATCAAAGGCATCTTTGCTGGAAGATAATCTCCAATGATTGCACCAGCAGCATGACGACCAATTGATCTCGGTTGACCAATCAAACCAAATACTTGAGATTGGATATGAGGATAGTTGCTAAAAAATTCTTGGAGTGTCTCGGAGAACTCGCATACCTCGTCGAACGTCGGAGTGTAAACCCCTGCTTTGATTCCATGTCGCTTCTTCGCCAATGGAGTTGCTTCTGCAAGCATTGCCTTTGTCACTTTGTTTACCTCAGTGAAAGGAACTCCTTCTCGTTTGGAGATGTCCTTGATCAAGGATGACAATTGCAAGGTGTTGAAGTTGGAAATAAAAGCAACAGAGTCCTCGCCCCACTCCTCAACCATCTTGTCTTTGATAAGAGAGTTATCCGAGAAGTCGATATCAATATCCGGAAAGCCCGATGACCCGCGAGTAAGGAAGCGCTCAAAAGGAAGGTTCCACTTGATTGGATCAATCTGAGTAATCTTCAAAAGAAAAGACAGAAGAGAACCCGATGCAGAACCACGAGCAGGTCCAACAAAGCAATATTCCCAAGAGAAGTCAACGATGGCCTTTGTAGCAAGAAAATACTCAGAGAACTTTTGAGATGAGATAACATCTAATTCTTCTTCGAGTCGTCGAGAGTATTGCTGTTTGGTGGCTTTGCTTTCATTTCGCAAGTATAGACCCAAAGCTTTCTCAGCAAGATCTCGGAGAGCTTCATCAGCGCTCTTGTCGCTTGGAACCATAAAAGAAGGAAGCTGCACAGAAGTGTCAGGAAGAAAATCTTCAATCTGCTCGAAAGCGATAAAGGCTGTGTTGGTGATTGATTCCATAACGAGATCATCGCTATAAGACACATCGAAATCATTAGAGTATCGTTTATATGATTCCCACATTTCTTGAGCGTTCTTAGGATATAGTTCATAGCCGATCTCCTCGATGGACTCTGGAATATTGTCGTCCATCCAAGCAGGCATTTTTCCTAACCAACCAAGTCGCTTGTAAACCTCACGATCTCGCCAAGCATCTGGTCGAGGATAGTGAGAATCGCAAGTAGAGACCAACTTAAGATCAAGTTCACCTGCTACTTTAATTATGGCCTGATTTAACAAATGTTGCTCTGGAATGTTATTCCATTGCAATTCGCCATAGAAACGGTCACCGAGAAGATCTTTGAACTTTTTAAGGTTCTCGAGCATATCAGATGCAATTGCCTCAACGCCTTCCTCTTGATGCTTCCACATTGATTCAGCAGCGATGCCTCCTAGACACGCTGTAAGGACGATTACGCCCTCCTGATGTTCTCTAAGCATATCGAAGTCAATACGTGGCTTACGATAGAAATAATCGCCACTGAAGGACTTGGAAACCATCTGATAGATGTTCTCGAGACCCTTCTGATTCTGCGCGAGAAGAACGATATGGCGCTTGCGAGACAACGCTCGCTTGTCATTGCGTTGCTCATCCTCAACCACCATAGCAGAATCTCCAGATTCAACTTCTTTCGCACGCTTTTTGTCTGCTGCGATCTCGTTGCGGAGATTCTGCCACTCATCCAAAGATTCGATATAATATGCTTCAACACCAAAGATTGGCTTGAAGTCCTTGCCTTCGGCTTTCATTTCTTTTGCTCGCAACAATTGATACGACAAGCCGTTCATGGTGCCGTGATCTGTGAGAGCAAGCGCCCGAGATCCATTCTCAAAGGCGAAGTTCATGTGCTCTTGCGGAAAGCCGAAACCGTCAAAGAGCGAGAAGCACGAGTGTCCGTGCAAGTTTACAAATTGTTCTTTTCTTAAATTCATATGTCCTCCGAATTATGTTTATAATATAACATGTTTTGTTGATGTTGTCAAGTATTTTTACAAACATTCATAGCGATAATTGTCTCCATCAAAAGTGGACCAGCATAAAGGTGCTACACTATGGAAATTTTTTCCATTCATAAAAGGAACAATAATGGCCGCAGAAAATACAGCTATTGTCGGTAATGCCACTTTTATAATTGAGCCTTTAGGGATTGTCTTTCTAGTCTTTGTTTTAAAAATATTTTTTTCACGTTCTTCTGTGTATAAATTTTGTTTCACATACTCTTCCTTAAATAATTTTATGAATTCTTCTCTAGCTTTTCTGTCTAAGGTTAGGCGTATTAGTTTTTCATTAATGAAATCTTCATATTCACTAGCTGCCACTTTTCTATAAAGAATGCCATAAGTTGAATTGTTAGTGATGCGATCATAATTTTTAACTATGATCATGGAATTGCTTATTGGATAATACTTTATTGCATCGTTATTTTTAGATATAAGCCGTCGATTTTCGAAGGCAAGTCTATCATTATACAATGAATAGTTTACATCATGGTAGTCTTGGTCTAAATTAAATCTTGTACCAGGCATGACCATATTTTTCCAGTCCCAACCAGAAATACATGTATCAGTTGTTATCTTTGGATCAATAGTCGGAACTCCAGAAGTTATGTCACAAGAAGACAAAGGGGCAGGTACTTCTTGAGCATCTAAATATTGGTTTTCTTCGATAGCGGTTCTAAAAACAATTTGAGGATATAAGTAATTTTCTCCGCTGGTCAAGCAGCTTTCCCAAATTTGATAAGCATGTTCCTTATCATCATAAAAATTATGAGAATCCATTTTTAATTCAGAAAATATTTGATTTTTTTCTAAAGCGGATATTGACTGAATTGCTTTTAGATTCGAAACTACTTTTCCATCGTAGGTGCCTTTGGGACTACTCTCTATTAGAAAAGATTCGCCTTGTCTTTTATAGATCCAATTGCCATCTATTGTGGTTTCAACGATTGGCTGACGACCTGAAAGATCTATTAAGTATTCTAAAAAAGGTTCAATATTGCTATCTCCAGACACTAAGTCTTTGCAGATTTTATTTATTTCCCTAAATGACAAATTTAATTGACATTCCACATATTCATCCTTAGTTGGATCAATATCAGAGCAAGGATCTGATCTTTCAATTTCATCGAATGTATTCAAAGAAGGTTTAATCATCTGACCTTCTATGTGTAAGGTATCAAATATTATTTCTGAAGAATTAAGATTGTGGCAGTGGTATGGTTGCGAACCTGCATGACACCCATGTGTATCAGTATTGCCACTATGTGCCGAAATAGTATTTATTAAAATTAAAAACAAAAAATTCATATGTCCTCCGAATTATGTTTATAATATAACACACTATAGATTGTTTGTCAAGTCAGAATTGTAAAAAATTTCTATATCGTCTTTCTCGACAAAATAATCCTCCTCTGTGTCAAAGTGATAAACTCTGTATAGGGTTTCACCATGTTTGTTTTGATGTACTTTCAAGATCATGCATAGACCAAACATCCATTTGCACTCAACTAAATCTCCGATCATTTTTCCTCCAAGTGTTCGAGATAAAACTCCATAAGCCGCTCTTCTTGCTGCAGTGGAATCCAAAACACGCCTATTGCATCTTCTTTTGTACCATCATAAGATTGATACACATTTCTTTCAATTGTCAATATAATGCCAAGTTTCTTTAGCGGATCATATCTTGACTTGACAATGCCGCCCGACTTGAAGACAACAAGGTCTCCGACATTAAACATCATCCACCTCCAAGTATAATACTTGATTAGTAGAAGAAATTATGTTCCACTCAAAAGGACTGACGATTAGTGGCTGCACTCCAAGTTGTTCTAAGAATACCGCATTTCTTTCTCGCGCTTGGCAGAAAGAAGCAGCTCGAGGAACAAAATAGTTCTTACCTTTTATTACATATGCATATTTCATTTGTTCTCCGTTAACATTTTTAGTTGTTCTATCGTTAGAGCCAGATTATAAAGCTCGACTCCTTCGTCGATGTGTTGTTGAATGCTTCTTGCTTCTTCTAAAAGAAGATTGTTTTTGTCTTCGTCTTCGAACTCTTTTAGAACGTTCCACTCAAACGCGTCCTCTCCGTATTTATCAAAATCTTCTTGAAGAAGTTTGTTTGGGTGATAATTTCCTCGGAGGCCTGTGAGGTGTCCTTTCCACCTCAATTCTCCTCTTGTTGTTTCTCCAATGTAAACTTTGTTGTTTATTAGGTTTATTATTTGGTAAACGCAACTTGGTTGCTCTGCTTTTCTTTTTTCAAGATACCGAACTCTCTTTTCAGCTATCTTTTCTTTGTTTTCTTCATAATACTGGGCTTGTTGCTTTGCTATCTTTTCTTTGTTTTCTTCACGATAATGGGCTTGTTGCTTTGCTATCTTTTCTTTGTTTTGAGCACGATACCGAGCGTTCTGCGCTGCTATCTTTTCTTTGTTTTCTTCATAATGCCGAGCTTTTTGTTCTGCTATCTTTTCTTTGTTTTCTTCACGATAATGGGCTTGTTGCTTTGCTATCTTTTCTTTGTTTTGAGCACGATACCGAGCGATCTTTTCTTTGTTTTCTTCACGATACCGAAAGGAGTATTCTGCTATCTTTTCTTTGTTTTCTTCATAATACCGAGCGTTTTTCTCTGCTATCTTTTCTTTGTTTTCGGAACGATACCGAGCACCTTGCTTTGCTATCTTTTCTTTGTTTTGAGCACGATACCGAGCACCTTGCTTTGCTATCTTTTCTTTGTTTTCTTCATAATACCTAGCATTACGCTTTGCTATCTTTTCTTTGTTTTGAGCACGATATTGGGCTTTGCATGATTTGCATTGGCGGGTGTGGCCGTCTTTCGTACTCTTGTTTCTAGAGAACTCGACAAGTGGCTTTTGGATTCCGCATTTGCTACATTTTTTCATTGTTCCTCCGTTATTTCGCAGCCCAAAAAGGCTTTGTACTCCGCTTCATCCATCAGGTTGTCTAGGTCTGAAGCATTAGACACTTGTATCTTAATCAGCCATCCAGAATTGTATGGATCGACATTGACTGGATGTTCATCACCAGCGAAATCGACCAACTCTTCATTCACTTCCAGAACAGTTCCTGTTACTGGAGATTTCAAATCACTCACGGCTTTGTTAGATTCAATCTCGCCGAACTCTTCTCCTTGCTCAACATCCTCTTCCAGATCTGGAAAGCCAACATAGACAACATCACCTAGTTCACTCTGAGCAAAGTCTGTAATTCCAACTATAGCAACATCTCCTTCCATTCGAACCCATTCATTGGATTCTGTAAACTTCAAACCAGCAGTAGACATGACAACTCCTTTAAAACTGTTGGGTATTTTTCGTATAGTTTGTTTTGTAGTTCTGCTCTCATTTGTTCTCCTTTAAGCTTCTTTCGCTCAACTCTTTGTTTATCTTGCCTATCTCGTGATCAATCTCTTTTATTTCTCTCACGAGATAGTCCTTCTTTGTTCTCAAAATGTTTAGTTGATCCACAAGGTCTTGTTCTTCTTGAAGGTGCTTTGGAGCATTTAGCCCCAGTCTTTCAAGTTCGGCCATGTTTGAGCGAGATTGTTGAGTTAAGACTTCATACTTGGAAGGCTCTCTCGGGTCTGTTTCGCTTAATACTTTTTTTATTTGATCTAATTTCATTTGTTCTCCATTATTTCGCAGCCATGCAAGATGAGCCAGCCATCAACTCACGCATCTTGAACAATGCTTGTTCTTTAAATTTCGCCTCTAACATGATGTCCATGCGGTGACCGTAGGTGTCGATAGGCGTCCAATAAGAGTCGCTGTGCGCTTGTGGCTTGATCTTGGGGTCATTATGCTCGACAGAGCGTGACTGGCTGTAATGAACGACAGGGACAACGTCGCCCCATGTTTGAAGTGCCAACTCAACGGCATCCTGTTGCGACAAACCACCAGTGCACATTGTGTGGTGGTGATAGTCATGCACGATGGGGATGCCAATTTGTTTGAATATACCATCGTACAACTCTTTGGTTGAGTATAGCGATTCTTTGTCGTCGTTCTCCACAGTCAGTCGAGTTTTGACGGCGTCAGATAAACGCTCGAAGTTTTTGCAGAATGTCTGCATTGCGACTGATTTATCGTCGTAAGCCGCTCCGACGTGAATGTTGATCTTTGCCCAAGGAGAGCGAGGTTGACACAAAAGATCCATCATGCGACCATTGACTTCAAGGTCATTGATGGTGTTTTGCACAACCTGCTCATTTGGAGAACAAAGTTTGTTGAAGGGGCCGGGATGACATGTCAAGCGAATGTTGTTCTCGTTGGCAAACAGGCCGGCTTCGTAAAGGGCTTCTTCAATTGCGTCGAAGTCTTTGAGGTCTTCGAGGTTGTATTCCGAAGCCCATGGAAAAATCTCGGAGGACATGCGAAAGAAGTGGATGTCATGCTGTGCATTCCATTTGAGGATTGTGAGCAAGTCGGTGACGTTTTGAAGAATGACCTCGGACACATAGTCGAGACCTTTCTCTTGAAACGTTTTCTTTCGCATTGTGCGATTGGTTGATACCTTCACCTTGCGAGATGAAAGTTCGGTGTTGATGCAGGCATAGCCCAAGTTATAGTTGTTAATCATTTGTCCTCCGTGATTGTTATAATATTAATGTAACATATACAAGAAGGTTTGTCAAGTAATTTTTGTAAGTTTTTTTAACAATCTTCTGGATTATCTGCTATCATAACGCAAGTATCGTAATAAGCGTCAATATTTTCCGTTGCTTGTTGAAAAAGGTCTGGCTCTACGGCACAGCATAAATAAGTTAGTATTAAAATCATTGGTCCTCCGGTTTCCATGCTGGATTTGATACAATTGCGCCTCTGTCCATAGATGACATGACTTTGTTGTATGCACTCAGCATTTCTTCATATTCTTGTTGTGTTATTTGTTCTCTTCTTAAAATTTGGTTTACTTCTTGTTGGCTTGTTGCTCCTCTAATATCTGCTTCTACTTGCAGCATCTGTTCCATCCAAACATCTAACGCTACAGTCCAAGCAAGTGGCAAGATTTTTACTTCGATATCTTGATCCCACCTGTTTTTCGAGCTAATTGTTGGAGCCATCTTCATGTTGTTTGGATCTGGGCTAATCTCTGTTCCCCAAAATGCTAACTGACCGAATACATGTTTGTAAGTCTGCTTCAGAGTCCAGTTGTCATAAAACGCTCTTGCTTCAGTTGGAGTATTCCCTAGAGTAAGAGATTCATCCATCTCGGCCCATAGTTCTCCGATATCAACATAGGCATATGCTTGACCTGTTGCTGCGTCTGCTGCTGGTGCTATAGCATAATACTCTTTCCATGGAACATATCTCAAAGCATCCATGGCAGCTTTTGCATCTGCGGAGGGGACTGGTGGTTCTGTATTTTGAGCAGAAATCTCTTGATCTCTCGCAGAAGGTTGACCTAGACCTCCGATGGACACTCCCTGAAACTCATCCGAATCCTCATCAGCATAGAGATCGCCAACTCTACCTGCTGCTGCAAGACCTGCGGCACCTGCCACGCCTTTCAAGAAGTCTCTTCTTGTAGCTTCTTCCATGACTTCTAGAATTAGTTTTTTAAGTTCAACGCTGTTAAGTTTCATTTTTTTATCCTCAGTTATAATATAACATGTTAATATTACATTGTCAAGTTTTTATTTTGCTCTCAGAACAATTTCGCAAATATGCTCCAATCTTTCAATATGTTCAAATGCATCCCACGGATGCTTTCCTATGGCTGTTGCTCCATGGTTGGCTTGACCTACAACATCGCATATCAGTTTGCCTGATGGATCTGTCATGCTAAAAAACGTAGAGCTTGCAAGCTCCGGAGACACTGCTGGGAGCATTGGAACGTTGTGACCTACCCTTGTGTACCTGTGAACCTCTGGGAACTCTTTAGCAAGCTCATGAAGGTCATAACCGGCATACATTGCGGCAACGATGTTTGTTGGATGAAGATGGAGAACGCAATTTGTCTTATCTTCTCTCTGAAGCATCCAATGCATTTCAAGTTCGCCACTTGGCTTTTTATCATTATGGACTAAGTTACCATTGAAAATTGGCAACCTTACTACTGTTTCAGGTATGATAGTTGTCTTTCTAACACCAGATGGCGTTATGTAGAGTGTGTCTCGACCTCTTTGACGAAGAGAGCAGTTACCATCTCTTGTGGTAATCCATCCTCTCTTATATGCTTCTCGCATTACATCGCCAATGGCTGTTACCATTTCTTACAGCTCCAGTATCTTGCTTTTGTCTTTGGTCCCGGATTATCACAATTGTGTCTTGCTCTGAAGGACTTGCGTCGCTTTGGGTTTGACTTTTTGATTCTCATGTTTGGGTCTCCAAAGTTTACCTTCTTGACATTTCCGGTCTTTGGATCCTTAACATATACCTTGAACTTCTTTACATCTCCGCGCATTGGCTTGTTGAGCTTTACCTTGCGTCCTTGATATTCGGCTTCTTGTTGAAGGTCAGGGCATCCACATGATGCTTCTTGAAGCATTTCAAACAAACATCCTTCGCATACCATGTCGCCCTCTTCCAAGGTTGCTCCATGAAAGTGCTCTAAGATTGAGTCATCGCCTTCAAATATTAATTCTTTTCTGCCATTTGATTCTGTGATTTTAAGTTTCATTTATTGTCTCCTTGTTATGGTAATGAAGTTTTTGGTAGATTATCTAAGCCTAAATCCATGTAAAGCGAGTTCATCAATTCGAAAAGATCTTCGGCTTGTAGCGTGTAATAGCTTAAGACTTCCGTTAAATTGTCCGCAAGGTTTTGCCCTTCGATTATCATTAGTTCGTCGACCTCCACTCCGGTAATCCCGGCAGATTTCATTACAAATGAAAAATGTCCTTCGCGAACAAGATTTAATTCCATGGTGATAATTTTGGGAGAAAATGTTTCTGCGAAAAGGTCTGACTTATACATCGGGAGGCTTTGCCTGATCTTGCTGGTTGATTGAGATTCTCCTGTCAAAACAAGGAATCTCCAAGGTTTGGCAATTTCGTCTCCGAGTTGAACTTCGTTCCCGTCGAGTTGTTCAAAAGCATTTTCGATTGTAAAGTTCATCATCCAATGACCTCTGTCGTCATAAAAGGAAATTAGTTTCTCTAGCGTTTCAGGGTCGCTACTAACAAAAATGGTATCGGAAAGTTTTTCCAAGTAATTTCCCACCCTATTCGATCTTTTTGTCTTTGATTTTTCGCTCAAAACATAAGAAAGCTCTTCTTGAATAATTCTTCGTAAATCTTGATTTGTAAGTTTCACTTCTTCTTTCCTTTCTTTGCCTTCTTGCCCCAAGATGAGCCTTTGCCTCTCTCCTTGCACGCACCGGGTGTTGGGCGGCATGCAGGATACTTCTTTCTCTTTTCTCCATCAGAGCGGCCACATGATTTGTAGCCACCTTTGCCGTCAGGAGCATTGCAATCGACCCAGCCGCCTTTCTTTCCTTTGGCTCCTTTTCGCTTGAACCAATCTCGGAGATTGCCCTCTTTACTTGACTCAGTTCCCGCTTTCTTCTTTTTCTTTTTACGTTTTTTTTCGTCCAGCACAATGCGCTCTTTGCGAGAACCCTTTTGGATTGTCACAGTTGATACTTCGCTTATACTTGACAGACCATTTCTTTTTTTTTTCTCATCTAACTTTGGACCTTTGCACATTTCTTCAGCTTCTTTCTTGCTTAAACCTTTTGGTCTATCAGCTCCTTGTTCTGCTTTTGCGCACATAAATCTTCTTTGTTTGTCTGAATAAACTTCTTCTATACCTGCTAACTTATCATAATACTCTGGATCTTCATATACATGCTCCATTGCAATCTCGTGTGCAATTTCTTCGCTATCTGTATGTTCCATTTCAACCTTGATGCCTTTTGCAACTTGCTTTTCAATTTCATCAACAGATACATCGTGCATTTTTGCCAGTTGCTTATGTTGATCTTCCATTGATCCTTTCAATTTATCTCCGAGACCACCTGGGATTAAATCTTCATTTGTCTTATTACCCCAGTTTTTGGCTCCAACTTTGCGACATTTCACGAGAGCACCAGAAGCATAAGCAGAAGGCCATACATCATAACGAGAACGAACCTTGTGGTAGCATGCGTCCTTCTTGCCTTTCTTCTTTTTCTTCTTCTTTTTTTTCTTTTTGCGTTTTTCATCAAGGACGGCGTTCAGCTCTTCCTTGATGATTTGTCGCAACTCCTCTTGTGTAATTTGCATGTCGAAAGCCCCATTTTGTTACAATAAATAGTAAGAAAATAGCTATTCTTTCCATCCAAACATCTGCAATAGAAAAGATTTGATTAGTCGGTCTTTGCATGGAATATCTTTGCATTCATAAAGCTTCCATGAATATGATGATTTCTCTTTTGCTATTTGCGCTTTCTTTCTTTCTATATCCTCTTCCATGTCACTGCAAATGCTCTCATAGTCCTTTAGGTAAATGTCATGCCTATCTGCTATCTCGAATAGTTTGCACCAGTTTTCCTCGGCCATGGCGGTTGTCGCGTCCTTGAAGTCCATGTGGTCTCTCCAGAACATTGGATCTTCCGATGTTAGTTTGTCTGGATGAATCTTTTTAGCAATCGATCTGTAAACACCTTTATGTTTGTCTTCTCGAACCTTCTCTTCTTTTATTGCCAAACCGGTTTCGTTGCTCTCGAATATCTTTTCAACTCTTTTCTGGTTGTTTTTGTTGAGAGTGTCCAAATCTATGTCTCTAACTGCGCACCACTGACGATAGAACGCTTCGAATTCTAGATGACCATCTTTGAGAATTTCCTTCACCATTTGCAGTTCATATTCGAGTGACTTATATTCGCTTAAGAGTTTTTTGAATTTAAGTTTCTCGATCATATTTCGATACCGGATTGAACTTAGTACCATACAGTATGGTTTTGGATGGCCTTTTGATGGTTATGGATCGAGAGGCATGCAAGAAGTCCCTGTATTCCTCCCAGTTCCTTATATTGAAATAGTTCTCGACTTGAATTTCTGTCGAGTTCCTGAGGTTGAGCGGCTCGAACACTTTGCTCAAAGGGAAAAATCTAGCTGACCATCTCTCCGAAGGATCGAGCAACAATTCATCGTCCGGATGAGAGCCGGGAACTCTTCTTCCTGTTCCTGTTCTGATAATTCTACGGAACTCAAGCCACTCGTCTTTCCCAAATGTGAACGACATGAAGTTATCATCCTTTACTGATTGACCATTGAACGAAATATATGTAGAATTAGAGTGAGCAATTTCTTTTCTGTAATCTCGAAGCTGCCATGCTGGGAAGAACCCATGAGGAAACGACACGTAATACTTTGTCGGAGTCATCCACTCCGAGACAAGCGCCATTGTCTTGAAAGCGGTCAAAGCGCCATGTATAACCGACCATGCGGTGCAATCCCTCTTGAAGCGATCTTTTGGATTTACATTGACATAGTAAATTGGTATTCTTCGTCTCGACATTCCCGGTACAGGGTCAAACTTGCGGTTGGCCCATACGGGATCCCCACACCAATCACCCAGAGTTTTGCGTATCAGAGGCCCAATATCGTCGTTTACGACGATCCAGATCGACTTGCACCCTGCCCATGCACACTCTACCACGGCGGCTTCTATCAAGCTATATGAAGGCCCTATGGGCATCATGCAATCTGGCCATGGTTGGTCGAAGTCGTAAGTGTCATGTCCTGCTATCGGAATTATTCCAACAAGATTATTTATCTTGTTCGCAAACTCTCTATCATCTTCCATGCTTCTCCTTCTTTCTGTTTCATATTGTATGCTTCTCCGAACGAGCAGTTACTCTCGAACAGAGGAGTGACGACCCTTTTATGGAACTCTATCTTTGGCTTTTTGTAATATCTCTTCCCTTTGTAGGTTCTCGAGAAAGGCCCAGTAAGCCCCTCATCTTCCATCATGCGGAGCGCTTTTAGCTTAGCTATGCCTTGACCCAAGTCAGGATCCAGAACCTCTTTTTGGGTCATTTTTGACGCCGCTAGGAGCCCTCTTGTTGGACCATTGAACGTATAAAAATCCAATTGACTTACAAAATCGCTGTTGTCCTCAATGCGAGTGACCGAATGTGGTTTGAGATGTTTGACGTCAAAGAAGTCGTAAACCCCGAACATGTTTTCTTCTTTATCAAACATTACGACTTCATCAGGGTGAAATATGATTCTTCGATTTCCCTTTGTCATAATTGTCAAGTTGTCTTCCATACGAATTGTTTGTATATCATTCGGATACAACAGTAAAGAAGAAACCGACATTGCAAAACTAAGATTAGACCAAAGCTCTTTGACGTTTGTCGCGTTCATAAACGAGAAATCATATCCTGAGTATCTCTTGTCAAATCTATAGATATATTCAGGGTCTTTTACAATACATCTAGTTTGCGTTCTCCATGCATACAGGAGACACGTAAGAGATCGGCCAACGATTATCTTGTCGGCAATCATTTGTCTCCAAAGAATGCACCAAATCTACTCATCATGTCTGCCATGCGGTCGCTTTGAGGAGGTGCAGGTGGTTCTGGTTCTGGTTCGGTGTCTGGCTGTGGAGGACGCAAGTTGATTTCTGGATCTGCTTTCAGTTTTGTCTCAACTGCTTGAGCAAACTCATGGAATCCTCCGCCACGACCAGCATTTGCAAAGAACCAATCTTGTGGCGCTCCTGCTGCTACAATTTGTGGGGCATTTGATGGCTGGGCTTTTCCAGTTGACGTTTTCTGACCGAGCCATAGAGAAGTTGGGTTGACACCAACCATTTCGACCATCTTATCAAAAAACTTGTAAAAATTATCTTCGATAAACGAAACAAATTCAGGATTTTCCTTGATTCTCTCGATAAAGTAATCTGATTTGAGATTTGCTAGTTTTTCTACGAGCACTTGGACATCATCTTTGATGCTTTCATCAGAAACGCCCAGCCCTTCTTTGAATTCTTTCCAGAATTCTACAACATAGAAAGACATTCCGTTAAGGGCATGTATATACTTATCGTTTATATCCTTCCTCTCTTTTATTTTCTTATCTATTCTCTTGAGTTCTTCTCGGTGAAAAGAACGTTCTTCTCGGAGCTGTTCCAAAAGGGCCTTTTGTTCATCGCTAAGTCGTTGTTCGGCACTAATCTCAGCTTCGATTTGGGCGAGCTGTTTGTTAATTTCCAAAATTAACATGTTAATTTTGTTCTTTTTTCTAATGTCTTCAGGTAATCTTTTCGTCTTTTCCATTCCTTGTTTCAAGAATTCGAGAAAGTCATCCCCTACGATGCCTTTGAATTCTTCATGACGGGCTCCTGTGGTTGACACATACTCGGTTCCAAGAGCGTCAACAAATGCTCTCATGAATCCATCGGGCTGTCCAAGTTGCAACAGGCCTTTATCTAGCGACTCTGCCAAAGTATATCTTCGCCATTCATTTAGAATCTTCTTCATCTTCATCTTTTAGCCCCTCAATCATCTGTTCTGGTATTTCTCTAATTAGTTGGTTTCTGATCATTATGTCGTAAACCCAATAATTGACTTTTGGATCTTCATATCCATTCCACTTGTTTATAAAGTATAAAACAGGGTCAGAAACAATAATTCCGAGATCTCCATCATCATAGACGGAGTTGTCTCGGAACATAACTAGGTCTCCCTTTTGGAACCTAGGATTGTTTTGAATCACGATAAGCCCCAATCGAAAAAGGCCATATTTCGTTTGCGATATCCAAACACGCTTCTGCGACTTTTTGAATCTCCCATTGAGCTCCCTCGTGGATTCTCAAATCAACAAACTTTATAAGGTTTGACAGATTCACCGTACCATAGTATCGAGTATAGAGATTTTGAGGAAGAACTCCTCTTGCTTGCTCTCGGCAAACTCCTTTGTCAATGAGTTCATTGAACAAGTCTAACGATGATTCGTGAAATTTTCTCACAGCGTCAGAGGCGCTCACATAAGAATCAACAAATCGTGGAGTTATGGTAGGGTCAACTAGCTCCTCAGCGTTTGAGGCCTGTCTGTTGCTCTTGTGCTGCGTTCTAAATGCACTTGGCTCATAGAACTTTAGGTCAACTTCTGTGTATCTTCTCGAGATCTCATTGTACGCCCAAGTTCTGTGTCTCATATGTTGTGCTCTCACGAACATTGGAACCTCAAACATAAATGTGATAGAGTTGTGTTCAAATGGCGAAGTGTGCTTGTGCGCAGCTAAATATTTGATTAGCTTTTTATCTCGCGGAGAAAGGTCTCCTTGGTTATCACCACCAAAAGAGACCCTTGCCGCATTTGCTACCATTTTGTCGTCTCCGACATGTTGAATATAGGATACTTTTCCAATCCCGTCTCCGTAGAGTTCAACTTCTTTCATCTATCCTCCTAAGATCTTCTTTTTCTATATCCGGCAAATTCAGATGGAGACCCCATGCTATTGACAATGTCCTCAATCTCTTGATCTGACATAGGAATTTCTGGCTTGCCGTAAAGTGGGATCAGAATCTTTCCTTCTTCTCCCATGCCGGGAATGTATGAGTAGTTATCGTCCACACTTCTCAAATCATCAGAATCCATTACGTCTGATGTTGCTGATGACCATTCATCTGAACCGAAGCCGTGATCTTCATCGTGATCCATTTTGTACATTTGGAATTCCATGGAGTGTTCTCCAGCAAGTCCGCCTTCGGGATCCATAGAAAGACCTCCTTCTGCATCGCGTGATGGATCAAACTGCTTACGTCCAAATACGAAGCCCCATTGCTTGTATTTTCTGTTTAGCTCGTCCATGTCTTCAAGGCGAGCGTTCTTGATGATGACTGACTTTTCCGTATGGCCCTCGAAGATCCCACCAATACGTTCAAATTGATAACCCATCTGTCTCAAATCTGACTCAAGACCTGCTTGCAATTGATCATTGACACCTGCGCCGACTGCTGAAGCCATTGGGTTTTGTCCAGACATGATTGCAACGGTTTGAACCTGTGGATCTTGTCCTCGCAGCATTTTCATGATGCGCTCTTTCTTACCTTCTTCCTGAAGGACTTCGTTAATCAATTTTTTCAATTTAAGTGTTGTTAGTTTCATTTTATAATCCCTTAATGACTCTTAATGTCTCGTTACAATGGTCAAGAACTTTTACATGCCTTGACTCTAAGACACTTTTAATTTCTTCAACTTCTCGATCCCATGCCGATGCTTCTTCGTTCAAGCCAGCATTTATCATTTCCTTCTTCGCTTCTTCATGAACTTCATCAATTCTAGCAGAAATTTGTGGCCAATCCACTGTTAGGAATTCAGAACATGCTTTTTGCATATTCATCTTTGACATAAGTCGACCCGCTCCTCTCTCGTTTGGATCTAACATTCTTGGAATGTCTCCACCTCTCGGAGAGAATCTACGGCCTTTTCTTGCTCCCATGGCACGGAATGTCATGGAGCCACCGGGATCGATTCGAGTTGCTGTATTGTCGTCTGTATTGACAACAAAGTTGTCTAGATTTGCCACATCATGGTTTGCCAAAAAGACATCCACCATGGCTCCACCAGAAACAGATTCTGCCCAAGAACTTGGAGGATTAGAGTTTACAACATTTCCACCTGCGACGCCTGTGGCTGCTTGAGTAGCAAGGCCAAGTTGTCTATTGGCTGGATCAGACACTAGATGAACTTGGCTTGGTACCGCTGAATCAGGATAAAGTTGGTAAATTTTGTAAGCAAGATATTCTACTGCGATTTGTAGAGTTTTATCTTCCTTATTCTCGAAGTCCCAAGAATCAGAAACCTTCAAGTAGAACTGGTCATCACCAATCATACACGTTCTCAAAAAGTGAGTAGATCCGAAGCATCTGTCAAGATTGGAGAGTTCTCCAATATCCATTTCATCTAGCTGTTGGATTCGATCTGCTTCTTCTAAGACCTCTAAAATCAAGCTTCTCAGCTTATCACCCGTTAACCTCATCAACAATTCTCCCGTAGACATAGTTTTCTTGAACAAGGTAAATAGTGTCAAGATTCGCTTTTATGTCCTGTAGGGTTGTTCTATCAACAATGATTTTGTCTCCGACATCTAACGGAATTGAGCAATCACATGCCATAGCAAGGATTTTGCAAGTGACATAAGGTGATTGTGGTGGCCTGTATTCATCAGGCATAATAAAGAGAGGAGCATCCTCGGATGTCTCTTCTTCAATTAGTTCCACCCAAAGGTGGCGGTTGTGTGGTTCAAATTGCATATTACCTCCATAATAAAAAAAACGTGTTACACATATAGTATAACACGTTTTCGGGGGTTTGTCAAGAGGAAAAGTTTACTTTTCTTCGTGCGCTTTCTTTTTTTCTTGAACTTCAGTTCTCAGATCTTTCAGACCCTTCGATGCTTCCATCAAAGCTTTTCTTGCTCGAGGTGCTGCGGATTTGAATCCATAGCTTCCAGCTTCGACTTTATCAAGCTCAGCCAACACTTCTTGCAACTCTTTGATGATGCCTTCTAATTGTTCACGCATATTAACTCCTTGTTAAAAAATTTCGCATGCTCCGCCGCCACAGGCGACTTCACCAGACAAATCTGTTTCATCTGTTGTTTCAGTAATTAGATCTAAATCAACGTTTTTCAGCAATGAGAGCATATTTTCATAAGTTTCTTCATCACAATCTTCAAATGGAGCTTGAACATATGTCCCTCCATCATAAGGTAAAACGCTTAGACCATTATAAACCTCTCGGTTCTCCCACATCCAATTTCCAACGGTTTCCCATTCATCATCTTTGATGGTGATAGTGGCTGAAACATTGTGGGTGTTGTTTCCATCTTTATGACCGGACTTGATCCATTCATTAGAAACTTTCTTTACTCTCTCGAGCAAATCAAGTGCTGTTTCGTGGCGCGTAATTGCCCCTTCAGGAGCTTTTTGAGGCACGGATAGGATAGCAGTGTCATGTGGACGGAAACGGCAATCTTCGACCAATTCTGGAAGGTTATTCACTAGATATGAATAGATTGCCTCGTTCTTTCCAACTCTAAGTCGTCTGATATAGAAATCATTATGCCAAGCATGGATTCCACTTGACGTGCCAAGAGTAAGAGAAGTTGTTCCTGCTGGCTTAACGCAGGTTTGACGAGCGGCTTGTCTGATTCCAATTTGCATTGCAACTTGGCGATTTGTCTTTGACACTTCCAAAGAAGCTTTTGACATGTCAAGGTCAAGAACGTTTCCTGATGCAATACCCGTCATAGAAACGCCGATAAGGGCATCTCTTTCCGTTGTGCGTTGCCAGATAGGTCTCAGGTAGTGGAAGTCGGTGTAAGACGCCTGAAGGGTCGCTATGAAGCTCGCAGCGCGTGCTCTGGCTTCTAGGTCTTCTTGGTCTTCGACATCTGATACATTGATCTCGACCAAGTTACAAAACTGGAAAGGTCGAAGCCCAATTTCACAACAAGGGTTGCATCCCCACTCTTTGTCGTTGGAGAAATAAAAGCCGGGCTCTCCAGAACGTGACTCCTCGACACGCTTCCAAAGATCCATGAACGTCGGCTCATCGATTTTGTGTCGCATAACAACTACAGAGTTGTTTGCCCTTCCTCGTTGTGGGTTGAGCTCCCACCATGCCCCAGCTTTTGCTCCGAGCATTTCCTCGTCATCAGCCGAGAACAAAGAAATGAGAGCGGCGCGGCGAATACCGCCAGCCAGAACCGCATCCGCAATGTGGCAGATGATATCATGAACCTCAATGGGTGAAAGTTTGTCTCCGTTTTCTTTTGCATCTAAAATTCCCTCCACTTTTACCAGACACTCTCTCAATGGTTGAGGACCGGGAGCTTTACCGCCTGATGTAACCAGACGCGCACCTTTTGGTCGAATGTCCGAGAAGTCAAAGCGTAACTTTGATGTGCCTTTGAAATAAGACATGACCAATGCCTTGACGGCATCAGCCCAACCTTCGATTGAGTCACCAATCAAGAATCGACGAGTTCTCTTTGTTGATGGTTTGCGAATCTCTGGTAGGGAGTCAACGTGGTGCCTCTGTACAGAATAGCCAACGCCAGTTCCACCAAGAAGCAAGAACATGATCTCGCCAAACACTCGAGGATCGTCTGCTGGTGCAAATGCGCAGTTAAAGATGCGATTTGGAGAAACCTCGATTGGCTTGCCTCCGAACTGCATAGAGCGCATTGAAGGAAGAACCTTCTTGTCGTGAACAAACTCATATGCTTCCATAATCTTTTCCTCTAAACTGGGAAATTTTTTGATATGCATTTGCTTGTTTCTGGTAACTAATTCGTCCCAGTTTTCACGTCGCTGCTTATCTTCTAAGTATCTCGCATATTTCATATGCACGGTGATATCTGAAAGAATCTTTTTTTCTAAATCCATATTGGTTCTCCTATTTGCCTTTTAGTTCTGAATATTTTTCTTTTAATATTTGCATGTGTTCTGATGTTGACATCATGGGTTTGCTACCCTCGTCTCGATCAAGAATTCTAATTGAGACATCTGACCAATCGACGAAAGCATTGAATACTAATCCGTCAGGTCCATTTCTGTTTTTGGCTACGAATAGGCGGCCTTGATTTTGCTGTTTATCTTGTACCGTTCGAGACAGGGAAAAAATGAAGTCCGCTACGAAGCATTTGTTGAACGCTTCTGAGATTGCTTCCATCGTAATGACTTCCGCGTTGAGCCCCCCACGATTGGTTTGGGAAGCGGTCCAAATGGGAAACTCATAGGTTTGAGCAAGTCCTCGAAGGCCTTCGTAAGTTTCTTCCAATTCGTGTCGTTTTTCACCTGAACTCCTAACGGGACGCAAAAGGTCCGCGTAATCTACCAATACCATGTCAGGTTCGATTCCTCGCTTTCGCAACTTCTCAATGTGATTCTTGAGAGTTTGGACCGAAGCTGACTTTGTTGGATATTCTTTAATTATGAGTGTGCCCTCAATATCTTTAATTTTCTGAACAATTTCTTTTTGTCTCATTCTGTGCTCTTGCAAAGGAACGTCTGTGATGCAGCAATCAAATCTTTGGCCCACGACGGTGTCTTTAAGTTCGAGTGTATAATAGACCACAGTTTTCCCTTCGAGTAACGCACGAGACGCGAGATGAACCAGAACCATAGACTTACCAGCACCGGTGGGAGCAATAACAACTCCGAGCTCAGACTTGCCAAGACCTCCTTTACAAACCTCATCCATGCGAGGCCATCCAGTTGACACTGGATCTCTACTAATAAGTTCAAAGCGTTTAAGCAAGTCTTTGCGAAAGTCATGGCCGAAGTTATTGTCGGTTCCAAGAACTAGGGCCTCCTTGATCACTTTCTCGATCTCTTCAAATGATGATGACTGCAGCAAAGATGCTGACTTGATCATTGCGCCTTTCAGCACTTGTTTGCGACAAAAGTCAATTGCTTTGTCTTTGATGTATTCTGCCTCTTCGACTCCGTCTGATGTGTGGATACGAGCATAAAACTCTCGAACGGCTTGGGCCGTGGCCTTGTCGTGGTGATTTAGTTCTGTTCTCAACAACGACATCATAACTTCCGAATTTGGATGAGTGTTATATTTGTTTCTGTAATTTACTAAAGTTTGAGCGAAGATTTGAAGATACTTTTTGTCAAAAAAGTTAATATCTAAGACTTCCATAATCTGATCAAAGAATGGTCGATCCTCAAGCATTAGTTGTGCTAATTTTTCTTGGAAGTTTTTGCCAAATCTGACAAAACTTTCGTTTTCCTTTATATTCATATTGTCCTCCGAATTATGTTTATAATATAACACACTTTGATGTGGTTGTCAAGTAATTTTTTATCTTTTTACGCTCCTCATGATTGCTTGTAGGGTTTCAAAGTTGAGATGACCGGCATCATCCTCGAAAAGCATTTGAGTAAATTTTATTTTATCAAAGAAAGGTTCAAAATCATTTACTGCCTTTGTGATCAACTCTCTATTCATTGGTCTGATATTTGGATAATACAATTGCATGATCTTATAATTCTCTTTTAATAATTTTTCTTCTTTCTCGATGTTTTGGTGAATCTTGAGTTTCTTGCCTTGCATTGCACAATCTCTAACGAGATCAGAGACATCATACTCATCCTCACGAATAAGATAGGGAAAGCGTTTGGCGATTGTTTTCAGGCCAGCGCCTTTGATTCCCGGTAAATTGTCTGAAGGGTCTCCAGCAATTGCTCGAGCCAATGCAAAGTTCTTTGGATGAATCTTGAACTCTTCAATGATGGAGTCCAGCGTCATCGTCTTTTTTTGGATTGGTCTATAAATAGACACGTCCTCACGACAAAGTTGAAAAAAATCTTTGTCAGAAGAGATAATTGTTTTATGCCAATCTTTATATCTACTGTGATTGATTACGTGTGCGATGATATCATCTGCCTCTGTAAAATCAGCAATAAGTTGTATTACGGGCATTTGGTTGAGATACTCCATCAACCTTACTTGTTGATATCCTTTGTTGGCTTCTTCCTTCTCTGGCTCTAATTCAATCATTCGCCTGTTGAATCTCACAGGTTTGCGGCCACCTTTGTAATCCTTGTTCATAGAACGTTTACGTTGAGAGCCCTCATGGCCATCCCAAGCGACAATAACTTCGTTGGCGTTAAAGTCCCTAGCCACCTTCTGTAGTGACTTTAAAAAGCCAATTGTGCCGCCCACAGGGTTGCCTTTGCGGTCCATGTGTGGGCTAATCACATAAGAGCGCAGAAACATGTTCAGCGCGTCGATAATAATAACGTTTTTCATTTATCCTCCGGTATAAAACCTAATTTTTTATCCTCTAAAAAAGCACAATTCTTACAATATGTTTTTACGTTTTTTAAGTGATGATAATCAATGGTTTGAGTAACCCACTCTTTTGTTGCATCATGCTTGATTAGTTTGTTAATTTCTTCGTTGATTTTTTTCTTTCTTTTGCCAAACTCGGTCATATTTTCAAGCCGGTGTATGATAATTGGTGTATCGAATTCTTCATGACATTTTTTTTTACTCAAAGAAATGAATTTTTCAGGAGCTTCATAACTGAATGATGGACCTTCTTCTCCAACTTTTATAATTTTTGTTACAGGAGCAGATCGATCTTTAAAAAACTCTGTTACTACCTTAAGATTACTATTGTAACACTTAAATTTTCCTGATTTTAGTTTTTTTATGTTACTTGAGTGACATCTAGGGCAAGAAGGACAATCGACATGAACTAATGATGTATTTTTCATAGAAGCATATTGATGACCTTGTGATTCTATGAGTTTTCTAGTTTTATTCCATAACTTCGTGTATGATTCTGGCTTCCAGCCATGTTGTATCATAAGATTATCAGTTGATCCACAGCATTCACAACTATCTTTTAAGATTTTTGCGCGCCTTTCTTTCCATTCTTTTGTCTCCCATGGTTGATATTTACTTTGCCTTTCTTCTTTATCTTCATTGAATAAGTCCCAAAATGTATCTGCATCAATCTCGCCCGATAAGAAATTGTAGAAATATTCTTTCATTAGTCCTCCGTCACAAAACTGATAACGGCGTCTCGGGGCTTTGCGCCAGGTGCTTGTCGAACTTCCTCTCCGTCTTGAAACAAGACGAGCAAAGGAACGGATCGGACTCCAAATTGCATAGCCAACTCTCTTGACTGATCAACGTCGACTTTTGCAAACCCAACACCTTCCAAGTCAATACCTTCAATTGTCTTTGTAAGCATTTTGCATGGTCCGCACCAAGTTGCCGAGAATTGGACAACCTTACGACCAGTTGAAATGAATTCCGAAAATTCTTCTTTTGTAATAGTTTTCATAAAACCTCCATGTTGTGTTTACATTATAGCACATTTTGAAGAGGTTGTCAAGTAGAAAGTACAAAAAAACCCCAAGACCGAAGTCAAGGGGTTATTGAGAGTTCCTTCAGGATTAACCTTCGTTGGACTCTTCGTCAATT
>Ga0222715_10000614_pt1 | contig 35655 bp, 35 predicted proteins | sample C33_9DmetaG_FD_165056 | JGI IMG/M metagenome (GOLD analysis project Ga0222715, IMG submission 165056) | Estuarine water microbial communities from San Francisco Bay, California, United States - C33_9D | ecosystem: Environmental > Aquatic > Marine > Unclassified | place: USA: California...
ATACGCGCACCGTTTAACGTTATATTAGAGAACGCGGGAATTAAGTTTTCTGATAGTATAACAACAAAGCATCACGGCATTGATGCTTCCACGGGCGAACGCGTTAATATGATTAAGAAGGGTATTATTGACCCAGTGTTAGTTACCAAGACGGCTTTAAAGAATGCAGTGAGTGTTGCTACTACGATTACGTCTGCAGATTGTATAATCTCTAATATGCGTATCGATGCAAGCAATTAACCACTATATAGTAATACGTAAGATTAAAGAGGCACCAGTGAAAGTTGGCGGCCTCGAGCTTACGGAAGACCAGAATAAAGACGTGCGCTATTTAAAAGCTGAAATTGTTAGTGTTGGTGACAAAGTTACAATGCTAACACCTGGTAATATCATCAGGTACGATAAGCACGCTGGCCACGGTATCGAATGGAACGAAGATTTGTTGCACGTTATTAACCTTGGGGATGTTGTCATTGTAGAATGAAAATAGAACCAGGGGATTTACGCGATATGAATTTGTTTAAGTATTACAGGCTCGTTAGGAAATGGGCTTGTAAGACTTACGGTATAACGGACGCAGACTTAGAACTGCTCATCTATTTAGATTGTAAAGACAGGTTTACGCGTAATGATTTTATTAACGGCACATACACCTACCCTTGGGATAAAAAGCGGTGGGAGCGGTTACGTCAGAACGATTGGATCGAAGTATGGCGTTACAGAAATAAAACAACGATTAAATACAGTGTTTTTAAAGTGTCTCAAAAGACGCGAAGATTAATAACACGCATGTACAATATAATGTTAGGCTACGAGGATATGCCTATAGGACCTTCAAGTAAGTTTTATAAAAACAAATCGTATACAGATAAAGTCTACAACAAGGCTATTGATGATATGATTAAAGATAAAGAACGATGATGTACTCTAAACCTATTACGCAAAGAGCTAAATGTAACTACAGCTCAATGCCTGCAACGCAAGAAGTAACTATTGATGCTGGTGGTAAAACACCTGGTAACTTTAAAGCTTCGCCAATGAAAATGAAAGGTGGCTGCGGCTGCGGTTGCGGAAAGTAATGTTTAAACTTAAGAACAAAGAGATGCTATTTGGCATCAATAAAGAAGCGTCAGAACACGGTACACCAGTGTTTGAAAAGCAGTTGGGTGGTGGCATACAGGCTGAAGCTAACCGCGACGGAACCATATTTGTTCAAAAGGGTTTGTCGCAAGACGAGATTAACGGTGCTGTTGAACACGAGAAGGTACACCTTGACCAAATGGCTCAGGGTAAACTTGGTTATACCGCGGACACGGTAACGTGGAAGAAGGATACTCGTTCACCGGCTAGAGTATATACAAGGCAGACAATGCCCGAGGGCGCTCACGGGTTGCCGTGGGAAGCAGAAGCATATCGGAAAACTAAAAAATAACGGGGTTTACATCGGGCGTGTAGGAAAAGGAATCGCTACCTTATTTTATTGCCCGTCCCCATTTTCATTACATTATGGCATACGTACAAGAATCTTCACCTTTTAAGAAGCTGAAGAAAACAACAAAAGGTAAAGGTCGTCACTTCCTAAGCGCTAAAGAAGGTGCTGGAATGACAGAGGCAGGCCGTAAGGCTTACAAAAGAGAAACAGGTGGTAACCTTAAAGCCCCGCAGCCCGGGGGTGGTAAGCGTCGTACATCATACTGTGCCCGTTCAAGAGGTCAGATGAAAATGCACAATATTAATTGTTCAGAAACACCAGACAAGCGTATTTGTGCGGCACGCCGTAGATGGAAATGCTAATAAGAAATAAATATATATAATGGGACAATACAATCAACAACCAGATTTTGCTACTGCAGCGACCACTGTAACTAAAAGTGACACAACGTTTTTAGACGGCGTTGCGCTTTACGTAGGTACAGGTGGTGATGTGCACGTGATTATGAAGAACGTGGAAAACACAGGCAGTAAAGTAATTATTTTTAAGAACGTACCTGCAGGCTCGTTTTTACCAGCTATTGTAGACTACGTTAGAGCAGCGACAACAGCAGCGGATATCGTAGCAGTTAAGTAGCATGAGCATCGGTTTAGGCACATATGTAGACTGGAACGGCGCTTCTAACCTAGGCGCTCCGTTTACATTAACTTCCCCCGTAATTAGCGGTACCACAAGCGTTGGTAATAACTTGTCATCAACCAATGGCACTTATTCTTCAGGGGCTACGATTACGCACACCTACCAGTGGTTAAGAAATTCTGTAGCAATATCAGGTGCAACAGCAAATACTTATACACTAGTGTCGGATGACGTAGGTAAAACAATAGTTTGTATTGTCACCGCTACTAATTCTTATGGAGCAATAAACGTAACCTCAAATAGCTTAGGCCCTATTGCTGCATAACCAACTTGTAATGAGTGAATAACACGTGATAATAAACATAACAATAATTCAATTATATTAAACCAAAAAAAATGAAAAAAGTGGAAGACGCAAAAGTAGAAAAGATCACAGCCGAAGAACTTGAAAAGCTTCAAGGCTTTGTGCAAGGAATGAACCAAGCTCAATTGAACATTGGTGGACTAGAAGCACAAAAAATGGAACTGCTAAACCAAGTAGCCCAAATTAAAGAAATGCTAAATGAATTCCAAGCTGATTTAGAAAAATCTTACGGCAAAGTAAGCGTTAGCTTAGTTGACGGAACTATTTCTGAAGATGCAGATAATAAGGAAGATTAGTGTAGGAAAAGACTATAAGAATGACGCCATGCACTATTCTGTTGGACAGGAAGTGTATGGTGGTCATACTATAGTTAATATTATAGAAGAGGAAGCAAAGTACTCTATCTATATTCAAAAAGCTGATAATGTAATGCCGTGGAAAGACTTCAACAAGAACATGGCGGTATCCGTAGAATACGATCTTAATTGGTAATGCAAAGCATATTTAACTTTATCGTGGCACCAAAGCACGGTAGGTCTACATCGAAGAAAGATATAGGTGGTAAAGAGTTACTATTAAATACAGAGGTGCAAAACCACCACTATACTAGCAGACTAGGTGTTGTAACAAATACGCCTTTAGCGGTTGATTCAGAAATAAAAATTGGTGACGAAGTAATCGTTCACCATAACGTATTTAGACGCTTTCGCGACATTAGAGGTAAAGAAAAGAACTCTAAGGCATATTACAAGGAAGATACTTTCTTTGTGCAACCAGATCAGATTTACGCTTACAAAAGAAACACGGGGTGGCAAGCATTAGATGGTTACTGTTTCGTTAAACCTATAGTAGCAAAAGAAACGTTTGATATGCATAACGAGCAGCCTTTGATAGGCATTGTGAAATATGCTAGCGAAGAATTTGAAATAGGTGCGCTTGTAGGGTTTAAACCCGGTATGGAATACGAATTTAATATAGAGGGTGAACGATTGTATCGTATACCCGCCAATCAAATTACAATCGAATATGAGTATCAAGGAGACGAAAAAGAGTATAATCCTAGCTGGTCACAAAGCTGTTGATGAACTCATTAAAGTCGCGCAAGAGAAAATCATCACTAACACAGAAGATGACGTATCTGCAGACCGATTAAAAAACGCTGCTGCTACCAAGAAGCTAGCAATATTCGACGCGTTTGAAATATTAAATCGCATACAGGAAGAAGAGCGTATACTAGAAAACAAACCAGCGGAAGAAAAGAAAGAAGCTTTTAAAGGGTTTGCTGAAAGACGCTCTAAGTAATGTACGAGCAAAGTCTAGTTAAAACTGTAGAGCCTATAAAGCTTACCACGATACATCGTTACAATAAGAGTAATAAGTGGAAATACGGTTATAATAAAGAACACGACCTTATTGTGTTAAGCAAAACAGGTCAGATAGGCGAGATTATTGAAATACAAAATCTCGTTATAGCTTTACCACCAGAGCCTAAAAACCTAAAGAAAGGTTTAAACAAGTGGGCTGTTCAGGAATACCCTAAGGAGCTTAAAAATATAAAAAGTATATTTGACTGGCAAACATATCCAGATGAATTTAAGAACAAGTGGGAGGGTTATATTGATGAAGAATTCAACCGCCGTGATAACGGTTATTGGTTTTATAATAAAGGCGAGCGTACTTATATCACTGGCACTCACTACATGTACTTGCAGTGGAGTAAGATCGACGTTGGTAACCCCGACTACAGGGAAGCTAATAGACTCTTCTTTATATTTTGGGAAGCCTGCAAGATTGACACCAGATGTTATGGAATGTGCTACCTTAAGAACAGACGGAGTGGATTCTCATTTATGGCATCAGGCGAAACCGTCAACCAAGCAACTATCTCCAGTGACGCAAGATTCGGTATTTTATCAAAGTCTGGTAGTGATGCAAAAAAAATGTTTACCGACAAAGTTGTACCGATTTCCCTCAACTACCCGTTTTTCTTTAAGCCCATACAAGATGGTATGGATAGACCGAAGACTGAACTGGCATATAGGGTTCCTGCTTCTAAGCTAACGCGTAAGTCAATACAATCACAAGAAGAAAGAATACAACTTGAAGGTCTTGACACAACGATCGACTGGAAGAATACAGGCGACAACTCTTATGATGGTGAAAAGCTTAAACTACTTGTGCATGATGAAAGCGGTAAGTGGGAAAAGCCTGATAACATACTAAACAACTGGCGCGTAACTAAAACGTGTCTACGTCTTGGTTCTCGTATCATTGGTAAATGTTTAATGGGTAGCACATCAAACTCTTTAGACAAAGGGGGTAACAACTTTAAGAAGTTGTATTTAGATTCAGATGTAACCAAGCGAAACAATAATGGTCAAACAAAATCGGGATTGTACTCGCTCTTTATACCAATGGAGTGGAACTATGAAGGATTTATTGATGAGTACGGGCAGCCGGTATTTAATACACCTGAAGAAAAAGCTATAGACCCACACGGCGACAGCATTGAAGTTGGTGTTATAGATTATTGGGAAAATGAAGTTGACGGTCTTAAACAAGATCAAGATGCTTTGAACGAATACTACCGCCAGTTTCCGCGTACCACAGACCATGCTTTCCGTGATGAAAGCAAAAATAGTATTTTTAACTTAGCAAAAATCTACGAACAGGTTGATTATAACGCAGACTTGCGTAATACTAATACTGTAACACGTGGGAGTTTTCAGTGGGAAAACGGAGTTAAAGATACTAAAGTAGTGTTTATGCCAAACCCCTCAGGCCGCTTTAATGTGTCTTGGGTACCTGGTTTAAACCTGCAAAATAAGTATATAGTTAAAAACGGTATCAAATACCCAAGCAACGAACACGTTGGTGCTTTTGGGTGTGATAGCTACGATATTTCAGGAACGACTGACGGCAGGGGTTCTAAAGGTGCATTGCATGGATTAACTAAATTCACGATGGAAGATGCACCACCTAGTACATTCTTTTTAGAATACATTGCTAGGCCTCAAACAGCAGAGATATTTTTCGAAGACGTGCTTATGGCTTGTGTCTTTTACGGAATGCCAATACTCGCCGAGAATAACAAACCAAGGTTATTATACCACTTCAAGAGAAGAGGCTACCGGGGTTATTCGATGAACCGACCTGACAGATTATGGAACAAGCTTTCCGTAACTGAGAAAGAAATAGGCGGAATACCTAACTCTAGTATGGACATGAAGCAAGCACACGCTGCTGCTATTGAGATGTACATCGAAAACCACGTAGGTGTAATAACCGAAGGTGAATACGGTACAATGTACTTTAACGATACACTAAACGATTGGTCTAAGTTCGATATGAACAATAGAACAAAATATGATGCCTCTATTAGTTCAGGGCTTGCTATCATGGCTTGCCACAAGGATTTATACAAACCAATCGGCGAACAACAGAAAACAAAATTAAACCTAAAGATTGCGAGGTTCAGTCAAGACGGTTATACTTCAAAAATAATAAAATAACAATATGGCTAACGCAGTTGTAAGTAACTTTTTCCCCAGCCAAGTAGCTAGCGACCAAGAGAAGATGTCGCCGGAGTACGGCTTACAAGTCGGGCGAGCCATTCAAAACGAATGGTTTGATGGCAACCAGGGGAGTGTAAGATTTAGAAGTAATCAAGACAGCTTCCATAGTTTGCGTTTGTACGCACGTGGCGAGCAACCTATACAAAAATATAAAGATGAATTATCTATTAACGGCGATTTATCTTACCTCAACCTTGACTGGAAGCCAGTACCTATCTTATCTAAATTTGTAGATATTGTTGTTAATGGTATTGCAGACCGGTCTTTTGATATTAAAGCATACTCTCAGGATCCATACGGCGTTGAAAAGCGTACGGCATATATGGATTCTATTATTAGAGACATGCAAACCAAAGAGCTTAATGATTACGCAGCTGAGGCATTTGGTATTAACTTATACGAAAACGACCCAGCAGCATTACCGGAATCTAAAGAAGAGCTTGAGTTACATATGCAGCTTACCTACAAGCAAGGTATTGAGATTGCTGAAGAGGTTGCTATAAATACATTACTGGACGGTAATAACTACGATCTTATTAAAAGACGCGTGTACCACGACTTAACAACTATTGGTATTGGTGCTGTTAAAAATACATTTTCTGAATCAGAGGGCGTATTAGTTGATTACGTTGACCCAGCAAACTTAGTGTATTCGTATACTGAATCACCATACTTTGATGACATCTATTATGTTGGTGAGGTAAAAACTATTCCAATTAGCGAGCTTAAAAAGCAATACCCTGGATTAACACAAGATGACTTGGACAAGATTAAAAGTCAAGGTTCTCAAAATTTAACCGGCGGTTGGAACAGAAGTGAAATAAACGATAACCGCTACGATTCAAATACAGTTCAAGTATTGTACTTTAATTACAAGACGTACATGAACGAAGTATATAAGATTAAAGAAACAGCTTCGGGTGCGGAGAAAGTAATACTACGCGACGATCAGTTTAACCCACCAGCAGACGCTGAGGGATTTGCTAAAGCTTCACGTTCGCTAGAAGTGCTTTATGAAGGTGCAATTATTTTAGGTACTAGCACGCTACTTGAATGGGGCATTGCTGAGAATATGGTACGTCCAAAAAGCGATTACAATAAAGTAAAAATGAATTACAGTATTGTAGCACCTAGAATGTATAAAGGTCGTATCGAATCTATCGTAAGTCGTTGTACTGGCTTTGCTGATATGGTACAGCTTACACATTTAAAGATGCAGCAAGTATTAGCTAAGATGATGCCGGACGGTGTTTATATGGATGCTGATGGTCTTGCTGAAATTGATTTAGGTAACGGTACAAATTACAACCCGCAAGAAGCACTTAATATGTTCTTCCAGACGGGTTCTGTTATTGGTAGGTCATTTACACAAGAGGGTGATATGAATCCTGGTAAAGTGCCTATTCAGCCGTTACAGACCGGCGCGGGTGGTCAGAAGCTGCAAACATTAATTCAGACATATAACTATTACCTGCAGATGATTCGTGACGTTACGGGTCTTAACGAAGCTCGTGATGGTTCAACACCTGATTCAAGAGCGTTAGTAGGTGTGCAGAAACTTGCGGCTGCAAATTCTAATACAGCTACACGCCATATATTAGACGCAGGATTGTTCTTAACAGCTGACACAGCAGAAGGGTTATCACTCAGAATATCTGATATACTAGAGTACAGTCCTTCGCGTGAAGCGTTTATACAGAAGATCGGTGGGTTTAATGTAGCGACATTAGACGAGCTAAAAGAGCTGCACTTGTACGACTTCGGTATTATGCTTGAGTTGTCGCCGGATGACGAACAAAAAGGTATGCTTGAGAATAACATTCAAACTGCATTGTCCGCGGGATTGATTGACCTTGAAGATGCTATTGACATCCGGGAAGTTAAAAACCTTAAGCTAGCTAATCAACTGTTGAAACTACGTCGCAAGAAGAAACTTGAGCGTGACCAACAAATGCAGCAAGAGAACATACAGGCGCAAGCGCGAGCAAATGCTCAGGCACAACAGGTTGCAGCACAAGCTGAAGTACAAAAAGACCAAGCACTGTTCCAAACGAAGGCACAGCTTGAGCAGATGAAAGCGCAGATCGACCAGCAAAAAATGCAACAAGAGGTTGGGCTTAAGAAAGAGCTTATGGCTTTGGAGTTCCAATACAACATGCAGCTTAAAGGCATTGAGGTTGATGGGCAGAAGCAGAAGGAGTCTGATAAAGAAGACCGCAAAGACGAAAGAACTAAAATGCAAGCATCTCAGCAAAGTGAGTTGATTGATCAAAGAAAAAATGATTCACCACCTAAGAACTTCGAATCCTCTGGAAACGATATACTTGGCGGTGGGTTTGGCTTAGGTACCTTTGAACCTAGGTAATTATAGTAATAACAATTTTATAATATCTTATCATGAGTGAAGAAACTAACCCGATAGCATCCGTCGATGATGATGGAACTATCAAACTAGACTTACGACAAAATGCCGTTCAAGAGCAAAGCACAGATGAGGTTCCTGTACGCGACGAATCCGAAGTTAGCGAAGGAGTACCAGAGCAAAACGTCGAAGAGCCAGCTGCAGAACCTACCAGAGAAGAAGAGCCTGTTCAAGAAGATCAAGTAGAGCAACCATCTGTATTACAGGATATTACAGACGAAGAAGTTGAAGAAGCTGCAGTAGAGCTTGAAGAAGTAGTTGAAGAAGCTATGACTGAAGCGGCGGAAGCAGGCGTAGAATTACCGGAAAACATTCAAAAAGTTGTAGACTTTATGAGTGAAACAGGCGGTTCGTTAGAAGACTACGTAAGGCTTAACACTGATTACGCATCGTTAAACGAAGACCAGTTGCTTCGGGAGTATTACGAAACAAAGTACAGCGCGTACGATAGAGAAGACATTGACTTCTTATTGGCCGATAAGTTTTCTTACGACGAAGAGCTCGACGACGAACGTGAAGTGCGTTTAAAGAAATTAGAACGCAAGCAGGCATTGTCAGAAGCTAAAAATCATTTAGACGGGTTAAAGTCTAAATACTACGACGAAGTTAAGATGGGTTCAAGATTGAATCCTGAACAACAAAAGGCGGTTGAGTTTTTTAACCGTTATAATAAAGAGAGTGAAGAAGCAGCGAAAGTTGCTGAACGACAAACCAGTAGGTTTAAACAAGAAAGCGCGAAAGTGTTCAACGAAAAGTTCGAAGGTTTCGATTATTCAGTTGGAGACAAGAAGTACCGTTTCAAAGTTAATAATACAGGTGAGGTTAAAGATACTCAAGGCGACATTAACAACTTTATCAAGAAGTTCTTGAATGAAAAAGGGGAAATGAAAGATGCCAAGGGTTATCATAAATCGCTGTTCACGGCTATGAACGCTGATCAAGTTGCACAACACTTTTACGAGCAAGGCAAAGCCGATGCAGTAAAGGATAGTATGGCCCGCACCAAGAACGTGAATATGAATCCGAGAGGGGTTCATGAGGAAGTCACGACATCTAACGGGTGGAAAATACGTGCGGTTGACAGTGGTGAAAGCTCTTCTAAACTCAAGGTTAAGTTTAAGAAATAATAATCCATTTAAAATAAATAAAAATGGCTTTAGCAAACACTGGTGCTGCACTACAGCACTTAACTCCACGTCCTGTTAAAGGATTGTTTGGAGACAATTACTTGTCCGTGGCTGATATGGACTTTACACAACAGTTCCTACCAGAGGTATACGAGAAAGAAGTTGAGCGTTACGGAAAGCGTACAGTTGGCGGATTCTTACGTATGGTTGGTGCTGAAATGCCAATGGCTTCTGACCGTATCGTATGGTCTGAGCAGGGTCGCTTGCACATTGCATACGACAACGTTAGTTCAAATGCTGGTGGTACTACCATTACACTTACAGGTTTACCAACGGGTACTGATCCTTCATCTCTAATCGGTGTAGGTCAAACTTTGGTTATCTCTAACGGTACTGTTACTGCAAAAGCTCGCGTTGACAGCATGGGCGCTTACGCAAGTGGTGCAAATAGCACTTCTACGCAGGTTGTTAACATTAAAGTATACGGTGAAGCAGGATCTGCTCTTCCAGCTGCTTTACGTGGTGCTGCAACAGCTTTGAATATCTTTGTATTCGGTTCTGAGTACGCAAAAGGATCAGCTGATGTAGGTAACTCTTTCGACGCTTCTTTCACAACTTTCGAAAACAAGCCTATCATCTTACGTGATAAGTACAATGTTAACGGTTCTGACGTTGCTCAGATCGGTTGGGTTGAAGTTACGACTGAAGCTGGAACTGGCGGTTACTTATGGTACTTGAAGTCTGAGCACGAGTCTCGTCTACGTTTCGAGGATTACTTGGAAATGAGTATGGTTGAAACTGAAAAAGCAGTTGGAGCAATCGCTACAGGTGTTACAGGTTCTGAAGGTATGTTCGAAGCTATCGAAGATCGCGGTTTAGTTTACAACGCTACCGACTTCGGAGGCGCTAACGGACTAGGTCAATTCGACGAAATCTTGGCTGAGCTTGATAAGCAAGGCGCTATTGAAGAGAATATGATGTTCTTGGATCGCGCAACTTCTTTGGGTATCGACAACATGCTTGCCGCTCAAAATTCTTACGGAGCTGGTGGTACTTCTTACGGAGTATTTGACAATTCTGAAGATATGGCGTTGAACTTAGGATTCTCTGGATTCCGTCGCGGTTCTTACGACTTCTACAAGACTGACTGGAAATACTTGAACGATTCAACTACTCGCGGATCTATCGGCGATATTGAAGGTGTTATGGTTCCTGCTGGTACTTCTACTGTATACGATGAGCAATTAGGTACGAACATTTCTCGTCCGTTCTTGCACATCCGTTACCGTGCTAACGAAGCAGAAGATCGTCGCATGAAATCTTGGATCACCGGTTCAGTTGGTGGTAACTTCACTAGCGCAGTTGATGAAATGAATGTACATTTCTTATCTGAGCGTGCACTTTGTGTACAAGCAGCTAACAACTTCGTATTGTTGAAGTAAGTTTATAATATTGTCCTCGGCTTCGGCCGGGGGCATTATTCTTTTATCTATTTAATTATATCATATTATGTCAACAGCTAAAAAACCCGCAGCTAAGAAAGCTCCGGTTAAAAAAGAAACTACAGTAGAGACACCAGAAGTGTCGTTTGAAACGGCAACAGAAATGCCTCCACTGCCAAAGAAACCTTCTTGGGAATACAAAGATCGCTTATACGAGTTAACAGGTCGGAGAAAACCTTTAGTGTTTACACTACCTGCAGTACACTCTGCTAAAAAACCTTTACTTTGGTTTGACGAAGAAAAAGGCTACCAGCGCGAGATTAGATACGCTACTAACCAGCGTTCTTGCTTTGTAGATGAACAAGAAGGTCCCGCAACCCTGGGACGCATCGTGTTTAGAAACGGTGTATTGAATGTACCAAAAGAAGATGTAGTGCTGCAGCAGCTACTTTCAATGTACCACCCTTTTATGGCAAAAGGTGTTATTGAAGAATACAAAGCTGAAGCAATCGCAGAAAACGAAGTGGGCTGGATTGAATTAGAACTTGACGCTATGAATGCTGCTAAAGCAATGGACGTTGATGAAGCTGAAGCAATCTTGCGCGTAGAATTCGGTTCTAAGGTATCTGAGATGAGTTCTAAGGAGCTTAAACGCGATCTCCTTGTGTTTGCTCGCCGTAACCCTCAATTGTTCATAGAACTAGCTAATGATGAGAACGTACATTTACGTAACATCGGTATTAAAGCGGTTGAACAAGGGTTGATTGCATTATCACAGGATCAAAGAACATTCAGTTATGCCAACACAGGGCGTAAACTAATGACGGTGCCATTTGACGAGCACCCATATTCAGCACTTGCATCTTACTTCAAAACAGATGAAGGAATGGAAGTACTGAACACTATAGAAAAACGATTATAAAATAACAGTGGGGGTTACTAAGGTAGCCTCCACTTTAATCAAATAACAATATGAGCGTAAGCGTAGACACTGTTTATCAACGAGTATTAAGCATACTCAATAAAGAGCAACGAGGGTATGTTACGCCTCAGGAATTTAACCTGTTTGCCAACCAAGCGCAAATGGATCTATTCGAGCAATACTTCTATGACATCAACCAGTTCGGTAGAATGCATGGAAACGACACGGAGTTCTCCGACATGCTCAACATCCTTAACGAAAAAATAGACATCTTTGAAGTAACCGCTGCGATGACGTATGCTGGGGTGCATTGGAACCCGCCCGCTGATTTGTATCGGATAGGCACGCTTATATATAACGATATAGAAGTAGAGCGTATAAACAAAAATGAATTCTTATACATAAACGCATCTCCATTGCTTAAACCAACTGATACCAGACCTATATTTGTGTCTAGTGCAGCTGGTTATAAAGTATACGGCAGTCTTATTGTAAGAACCGTAGGCCAACCAGCAACGCAGCTTATATCTGCAGGGGTAGCGTGTAACTATATTAAAAGACCTGCGACCGTGCAGTGGGCTGGTACTTTAGTTGACGGCTCTAGCTTGCAAAGCTCAGCGAACTCCGTCGACTTTGAATTGCATGATTCAGAGGAAACAGAACTAGTAATAAAAATACTGGAACTAGCAGGCATATCAACGCGCGAATTGCAAGTGTATCAAATAGCCGCGCAAGAAGAAGCTAAAAACACTCAACAAGAAAAATCTTAATAAATGGGGCTAATAAATCAAACTAGCGAACTTTACTACGAAGGAGCAGACGGTAACTGGAACAGTGGTGATGAAAATTACGGCGACTACCAGTTTGTTAGCCTTAAAGACATGGTAAACAATTTTATGATAGCCTACGTTGGCGAAGATAAAATTATAAGTAAGATAAAACGTACAGACGTTGCATTTCATGCACAGCGCGCTATTCAAGAGTTTAGTTTTGACACTTTACCATCACAAAAAGCTTTAGAGGTAGAAATACCGCCAGCGCTGTATATGATACTGCCACAAGACTATGTAAACTATGTCAAAGTATCTTGGGCAGATTCAAACGGTATAGAAAGAATTATCTATCCAACACGCAATACTAGTAATCCCACGGCTGTTAACCAAGACAGCAACTACGAATACCAGTTTGATAATAATGGTAAAATGACTTTAGCGAATGAATCTGTAACGTTAGCTAGATTTAACGCTTCTTACTATTCTTCTAACACAGCATCTAATAACCAAAGTACTCTTACGGAAAGTGAGTTGTTCAATCTTTACAGATACGGTAGACGCTACGGGTTATCACCAGAAGAAGCACAGGGTAATGGCGTTTTCTACATTGATCAGTTAAAAGGTATTATGCACTTTAGCTCTAACTTAGTTAATCAAATTGTAACGCTAAAATACATTAGCGATGGGTTGGGCACCGATGAAGAAATGCGCGTGCATAAGTTTGCTGAAGAAGCTGTGTACAAGTACATTGCTCACGCTGTACTAAGCACTAGAGCAAATACTCCAGAGTACCAAATCATTAGATTTAAGAAGGAAATGGTTGCGGCTAAGCGTAGTGCTAAACTACGTATGTCTAACCTTAAGATATCAGAGTTAGCACAAGTAATGAGAAATCAATCTAAGTGGATTAAACACTAATATATGCCTAAGTTAAAACAAACCTTTATTCGCGGTAGAATGAATAAAGACCTCGATGAGCGTCTTGTACCTAAAGGCGAATATCGTGATGGTCAAAATATCCAGGTAAGCACATCTGAGGGCAACGACGTTGGTGCTATTGAAAATGTATTAGGCAATACTAAACAAAACAACAAACCAGGCGGCGGCACTTGGCAAACTACAGGCAGTGGCACAACTCCGTTTGGTTTAACTAATGCTAAATGTATTGGTACAGCGCGTGATAGCCAAAACGAAAAGATATACTGGTTCCTTACTAGCAACACTGTTGACGCTATACTTGAGTACGACCAAACAGCAGATATTGTCACACCGGTGCTGGTTGATGCCAATAACATATTAAATTTTAGTGCTAACAACTTAATTACAGGGGTTAATCTACTAGAGGACCTGCTGTTTTTTACAGATGACCTTAGCGAACCTAAATCTATCAATATATCAACGTTTAAGACGGGCTCAGCACAAAGCGGTAATACATTGGCGACTCATACTCAGGTACACGGTAGAAATTTTATTGAAACTGATGTTACTGTTATAAAATTATCTCCAAAACAAGCTGTTTCAATTCAAGCCCTACCTTCTCTAGTTTCTACAACTTCAAATAGAGGCACGGGTGTTACACCTATATTTATTTCCGCTAATCTAGGCCAAGCCGCACCCTTAACTGGGTCTTTGCCAATTGGCGCTACATTTACTATAACCGGTGGGTTTTCTGGCTTTTTAGCACCTGGTAGTGTGTTTTTAAATAAACAAGTAACGTTAAGTGCAAAAGCTTTACAAGAAGATGGCAGCTACCTTTATTATGAAGCTATTTGTACTATTACCGCTTTAACAGCAGGGGAACAACCAAATGAATTTGACGGCGGTACTTTTAGGATAGACAGTATATCAGCTGATGTGCCTTACAATTACTTAAACTGGAGCGTATTATTGCTAGAGTCAGACCCTATATTTAAAAATAATTTTCCAAGGTTTTCTTACAGGTACAAATATTCTAATAACGAGTATTCTACATATGCCCCTTTTAGTGAAGCAGCGTACGTGCCGGGGCAGTTTGATTACGAAGCAGCTATCGGTTTTAATAAAGGCATGACAAATAATCTTAGGAAAATTACTTTAACTTTTCCAACAGACACCTATGCATTGCCACCCGCCGGCGTTGAAGAAATACAAATATTGTTTAAAGGCTCAGACTCCAATAACATATATGTTATAGACAACCATTTGTTGTCTAGCGGATCGCTTACCACCTTTGACATTACGTCAGAGCTTCTTGGGCCTGTCGTAGAAAGCATACAATTACTAAGACCATTTGACGCAGTCCCACGTAAAGCAAAGTCCCAAGAAATAATAGGTAATAGAGTTGTTTACGGCAATTACTTGCAAAACTATACCGTTGGTAGTATTCCTGTTTTAACCGCAGGACAAACAAATACAAGCTTTACTGCCGGAGAAGAATATTTAGGAAAAGAAAGCATAAAGTCCAACAGAACCTACCAATTAGGCATTACTTTTATAGATGAATACAACCGAGAATCCCCGGTGTTTACAAATGATAGTGCTTCTATAATAATAGCTGAAAATAATTCTTTAAAGAAAAACGCTTTAACAGCATCCGCAACACTAGCTTCTGTGCCATCTTGGATTAAATATTATAAGTATTATGTTAAAGATCCAGCTAACGAATATTACAATATAGTATTAGACAGATGGTACGATTCTGAGGATGGCAATGCATGGTTAAGTTTTGCATCGGGTGAAGTTAATAAATTAAGGGAAGACCAATATATAATACTTAAAAAACAGCACGGTACGTCTACAGCAGTATCTATAAACAATAGATACAAAATATTAGATATACAAAACGAAGCTCCTCGCCATATAAAAATGGAACAAACAGAAGTTTCGTCTGCGGAAATAACAGCTGTAGCAAACGGCTTTACAGCCGCAGGCCCTTTCATTGGCTTTCAGGGACCTACCTTTGTAGAAAATAATAATTTTCATGAGGGATTTAGTGGTACAGCTGCTATACAATTTATAGAAACGGGCGGTAATCAAAGAGCTTCTCAACTTTACGAAATATCTTCGGGAGGGCCACAAAATGATTCTGGCGGTAAAACAAATTACTCAGTAAACTTTGACAGTGGTTCAGGCATAATACCTGCTGACAGTTGGTTAATTGGTATTACTTCCGGCACTTTAAAAGCCGTACTGTATAATTTAGAAGAATCTGCTAGATCAGAATTTCAAGGGCGGTTTTTTGTTAAAGTGCCTAAAAATTCAGACTTTGTAAATAACATAGAAGCGCCGTCATCAACTTCTGTAATTCAAGGTGGTTTTAACGCAAACGTAAGAGCGGGTAGTCGTAATGGCTCAGTATCCAATGATATGCCGTTGTCTCCTAGTGTATTCTTAGATAGATTATCATTTGGCGATACTAATGGTAGTAGTGTAAGCGTTAATAGACCTGATAAAAACACAAATACTTTTACATTGGTGTACGGACCGGTAGATAGCTCGCCTTTAGGTAGTACGGGAAAACAAAATAGCAGAGTATGGCAATTAGCTTCTGGCTTTAACGCAAAAATAAGATTTAAAGGAAGCGACAATAATTTTAGCGAGGTATATAATATAACTAATAATGGAACGCAGCAAGGTTATACTAGAAATGGTTTAACATTTATTTACAGAACATTTACTGTAGATCGCCAGTTTGTTGGTGAATTTGGAACACAGGCAACTACTATTACGAAAATAGAAATTGTATCTGATTCGATTCCTGATCATTTTACAACTCCAAACCCGGCTATATTTGAAACAGAACCGAATGAACTTGCAGATTTAGATATTTACTACGAAGCTAGTGACGCTAAGCTTATTTCTGGGCTTTCAAATACTGTAACGTTAGATTATTTTAACTCATATTCTTTTGGGAACGGGGTAGAATCTAACAGAAGAGAAGATGATTTCAATGCTCCAACTATAGGCAAGGGCGTGCGGGTTTCATCAATTATTGATACACCGTTTAAAGAAGAGCGACGTCCTGCTAGTTTAATATTTAGCGGTATATTTAATTCTACAAGTGGTATAAATAATACTAATCAGTTTACTATAGCTGAAAATATAACAAAAGATTTAAACCCAACAAACGGTAGTATTCAAAAGCTGCACGCTCGAGACACGGATTTAATCGCTTTATGTGAAGACAAGTGCTTTAGAATATTAGCTAATAAAGACGCTTTATTTAATGCTGACGGTAATGCTAACGTTACATCAAATAAAAACGTTTTAGGCCAAACTGTACCGTTCGCGGGAGAATTCGGTATATCTAAAAATCCAGAGTCCTTTGCATCATTTGGTTTTAGATCGTATTTTACAGACAAAGCTAGAGGTGCTGTAATGAGGCTGTCAAGGGACGGCATTACAGTTATTTCAGATAAAAGCATGTCCTACTACTTCAACCAGCAATTAAAAGCTGCTACGCAGCCTCTAATCGGCTCGTATGATGAAGATACAGGCACATATAATGTACGCTTAAACAACAAGCAGTTATCATTCTTAGAAACTGTGGACGGCTGGACAACGCGTTTAACTTATGCTCCTGAGGGTGCTATTTCTCTTAATACTGAATACTACACGTTTAAGAACGGGGAGATGTGGGAACATTCAAACACAACTACTCGCGCAAACTTTTATGGAACGCAGGAAAATACAACTGTTACCACTATTATCAATGATGGACCGTCAAGCATTAAAAACTTTAAGACCCTATCTTACGAAGGTGATGAAGGTTGGACTGCCACAATATCAACAAAAGACCAAAACGGGGTTGTAAACACTTGGAAAGACAGAGAAGGTATATACTTCAACTTTATAGAAGGTAATAATACAACTCTAAGTACTAAAAGCTTTTCTACGCAAGGTATATCTACTGTATCATCCACTATAACTGGTAACCCGCTTGTAATAGATTTTACAAAAGATATTAATGTATCTGTTCAAGTTGGCGATACATTATATTACCATAGAAGCAACGTAAGCACCCCAATAGGCTTAATACAATCGTTAACGTCCACTAGGATTACCGCCGCTAACTCAGGTAGTAAAGCGTTGCAAAACAATGACTTCTTATTTGTATCTAAGCCTACTAATATAAGCACGTCTGGTTTAACAGGATACTATTCCACGGTTGTAATGGCAAACACTAGTGCAGAGAAGAGAGAGTTGTTCGCGGTTAACGCCGAAGCCTTTATAAGCAGCGAATAATACGTAATAATAACTTATAAACTAATTAAATATGTACGGTGATATAATCGGTGGCGCTCTTAAATTTGGCGCTTCATATATAGGTGGCAAAAAAAGACTTGCCAGAGAAAGCGAGGCTAAGGGTTTGTTCGACAGCGCGTACCAGGGTTATATGACCCAGGATATAAGTAATACGTTTTCAAACATGGAAAACACCATGGAAGACCTTACTGTAAATACGCAGGCAGCGGATTTTGCCGCTCAGCAGCAGTCACAGGGACTGGCTAATATAATGGGCTCTATGAATCAGGCCGCAGGCGGGAGCGGTATTGCAGCATTAGCGCAATCATTAGCTAACCAGCAATCACAAAACGCTCAGCAGGCCTCAGCGAGCATTGGACAGCAAGAATCAATGAATCAAAGATTAGCGGCGCAACAAGCAGGCAGATTACAATCCATGGAGCGCGCTGGTGAAGAAAGAGCTATGGGTAGAGAAACAGAAAGACTAGGTACAAGCCTTGGTATGCAACAAGCCGAGTTAGCTAGCGCACAAGCAGATATTCGCGCAGCGCAACAAGCAAGAGCCGGGGCCATCGGCCAATTTGCCGGCGGTGTCGGGGGTGTCCTTGGGGGTTTAGCTGGTGATCCAACCGCAATTATAGAATAGCATGGCTGATAAAACTTTAATACAAGGCGCGCAAAATATAGCTAATGCCAGAAATACATCAGGTATTGGACAGGCGTTTGGTTTAGGGCTAGATAAATCGATGGCTCAGCAAAGAGAGGCTAGAGCAGCGCAAGCTAAACAAGACAGGAAAAATGCTGAAGCTATTCAGAAAAGAACCGAGAAGTACTTAAACGAATGGGACGGTACAAATATTAATAACGGTGAATTATCAGAAGGCCAAATGGCTGAGGTGCATAAGGCTGCGGAAGCAATTCAAAAAGATTATGCTGCAGCGTCGGATAAGCAAGCGAAAGACCCGAATAACATGGACCTCATCAATGAGCGCAAAGGTTATTTGCAAGAAATGAAAAACTTAAAATTAGCGGTGGATAATTACGCGGATGGTTTTGAAATTTGGGAATTAGGCACCAAAGGAGATTTGTATTCTAAATCAGCAGCAAATATAGGTAATTTAGCGTTAAACGAGCAAGCTTACACTCAGCCTGTGGTTTGGGATAGAGAATCAAAGTCTTTAGCTTTACCTAATTCTAAAGGAGAAGACGGCAAAGCTTTGTTATATAAAAATGTAAATTTACCATTTACCGACGGTAACGATGCGGCCGAGGTAATACGCGTTAAAGCGGGTGAGTTATCTGCGCCTAGAAAAAACAATCTTAGTGACTTCCAGATTGAAAATAACAAAGAAGAAATTAAAAGTCTTATTTTAGCATCAAACCCAGCAGAGGGTATCAACAATACGCCTGCATTGCTTGCCAACACAAGTATGCTTTCACTTTTCCCTGAATGGAAAAACATGGAATATGCAGCTTCGATGACTGATGACCAAAAAGAAGCTGTGGCAGATGAAATGGCAAGCGTTGTAATGTCTCGTTATAAATCTGTAGCTGAAGCAGCAGCGGGTGTAACACCATCACCACGAGGCTTTTCAGAAACACCTACCAATCAAGCTTGGATAAGGGATACGGGAAAATTAGCGAAGGCGAATGTTGCTACAGAAATATTAGCGCCTAATGGAGATTACGTTGTAATAATACCTAAAGGAGTAGAGTACGAGGGGTTTAAGGCAAAAGAACCCTACATGCGTATTGTAAATGGTGTAGACGCGAATGGGAACCCCATATACCAGCTAAGACCTTTAGATCAAGGCGTGATTCAAACTAAGAAAAGAAAATAAAATAAAATTATGTATATTAAAGACGGTATAGAGCTTACTCCTGAAGACGTTGCTTATAACGCTTCTATTGCTGGGGTTTCACCTGAGCAATGGGTAGAGGAAAACGAATTTAATACTGTTGAAGAAACAGACCCTCCAAAAAAGGGAAAGCTTATCGGTCCAACAGTGGAGACTCAACTGCCTGGGCCAGTAACAGAAGCGACCGCTGGGGTTTCCAGTTCGGTCGATACTTCTTTGGAGTCACCCGAGTTTCCCAACATGCTGGGCGAAGTAGAGGTAGTCGCAGATAAAGTAAGTCTATCTGAACTTTCAGCTAAGCTTGAAGCTATAGACGAAGATTCAGAAATTTACGAGGCGTATAATAATATATTCAACTTTGAAAGGAACTATTACGACGGTTTATATTACCCAGCTTATGCGGAATCTGTTAAAAAAGAAAGAGCTAAGACTCGCCAAGAAAAAGAAGATAACAGAAAATGGTGGCAGAAGGGTTTACTCTATAGAAATTTAGAGCCGAGAGACCTTTCCCCCACACCGGATGTTAAAGACATTTTAGCTTCGCTAGGCCCTGAAGCTGGTGAAGAATATTTGCGCTTAGTGCGGGCTGCTAATGTAACTAGCGCCCTTGATGCCTTTGGTCGAAGGCGTACTAGTGGCACTGCCGGACTTACAGAAGAGCAAATTAAAGAGTTTGGCTTTGTAGATTATCTTAAAAAAATACCAGGTGCGGATGTTGCTATTAATCAAGCTATATCCAAAAAAAGAAACGAGCAAACCGATTTATTTTTCGCTGATAAAACGCAGGAAGAGAGAGACGCTTATTTATTATTTATACCAGGAAGCCCTGAGTATAATGAAAAAATAAAAAAAGCAGCAGAGTTTAACAACATGATGTTTGGAGAAAATTCAGACATAGCTAATGAAAACTTGCCAAAACAAGCAAAAAGCTTCGCTAGTGAATTGAGAAAGACTTTTGAAAAGTCTTACAGCGCGCTTGAAGCAGAGCACAAATATTTAGAAACTGAGCAAGTTAAACTAAATGCTGGTAATAAAAAGCTAGAAGACCTAATAAAAACTCACGAAAGCGCATTCGCTGAGATGGAGGCCGCACTACCAGACGAACCTGTGTACACAAGGATACGCCCTTTCCAAATACTAGGTGAGCAAGATCTGGAAATGGAACGAGCCTTTAGGGATAGGTATGTAAATTCCGCTGGTGAATATAACAAAGACATAGAAAAAATGTCAGCTTACCGCGATAAAGCGGTAGAAGAAATAGAAGTGCTGCAAAATAATATTGTAAAAGGATTAAGGGATTTTAATCAAAGAATAGATATATATACTAAGGCTCACGACAAGCTCACTAAAGATCAGGAAACTTTGTCGATAACGGAAGCCGTTGTGGGTTCTGTTACAAAAAACTGGAGTATGCTCGACCGCACGCTTCTTAGTTTAGAAGACTTTTTTATAGGAAGTATTGTCGGTTTAGATATCTTAGGTACTGAAATTGTACAAGAGCTTACTGATGAAAACTCTGAAATCCACAAAACAGCTAAAAAGCTGCAAGGTGGGTGGATGAATTATTTAAGTTATATTGAAGGTAAAAGAGAAGAGCTGCCGTATTTAGGCTCGCTTGATAAGGGGGACATTGAAAACTTCGGTCTGTATACATTAGGTAAATTTTCGGAAGGCGTGCCAAGCTTGCTGTCTGTTCTGGGGCCACAGGGGTTAGCTACTTATTTTGGCAGAAAAACCGCTATGAAAGTAGCTATTAACCTAGGTAAGAAAAAAGCATCTAGACAAACTACGGCAGCGTTTGTTGCTAAAAGCCAAAAATCCATGAGCGCTTATTTTACAATGCCCGTGTTTGGCATTGTTGGTGGTGGTAGCCGCGCTAACACTATAACGAATTTGCAGTCCTCAGCTGATGAAATCAAAAAGCAGCTTAACGAAGATTTAAAAAATGCTTCTACGCAGTTCCAAAAAGATAAAATAAATAAGGAGCTGGAGTACATAAACAATGTGGCTAATATGCCTTTATACGTGAAAGCGGGACAGGTGTTAATGAGCGGTTTAATAGAGCCTTTTTCAGAGCGCGCAGGCTCTATAAGATGGGCTAGGAATCTACAAAGATATAGCAGACCTGTAGCTTATAATCAGATTAAAGGTCTAATTAAAAACGCTAAGGCAAGCAAGTTTTTAGCAGGTACTTTTGGTACCTTAAAGGCTACCGGGCTGGCAAGTTCTATTGAAATAGGAGAAGAAATTACAGCTGAAGGTTTAAACGATGGAATAGACATATATAATGGAAAGCCGATTAGCATATTTGAAAATGTAAATAAAGATTTTACTTACGGCACTTTTATTAATGTATTAGGTATGCAAGGCGGTGGAAGCTTTAGCGGTCTTACTGGTTTGTATAAAACAGCGATGTATAATCGTAGCCAAATTAAAGAACATAAGGCACTTGCAAATGATTTTTTTACACTGCAGGCTGAGGTTGACGGTTTAAAAGAATTAGAGCAAACACCTGAAGTAATTGAGCAACTAAAAACAAAGGAGCTAACTAAAGTAGCAATTTTAAACAGCATACTAAAGACGCAGGTGAGCGCCTCAATTAACATAGCTTCACTAAATGAACAAGATTTTAAAGAGCTTATTCGCTTGGAAGGCGAGCAGCGCTATCTAGCAAATCAAGCAGGCGCATTAGGTTCAAGTGGAGAGCTGAAGGGCAGAAAAGACATTGATAACTTAAAAGAAAGCTTCGTAGATTTAGAAGAGCAAAGACAGGCTATACTTTCTAAAAAAGAAAATCAAACAAAAGAGGAGGCCGAGGCTTTAGCAAAAGAAGCCAAATTAGAGGGTGCCAGAAAAGCGGAAATGCTAACATTTTTATCATCATACGAGTACCACAAGGGAATAAGCATGGCTAGCTCCGCTGATAATATGTCTGTAGTTAATAACAATGAGGATATCGACAATTTAGATATTTCAGATGAATTAAAGCAGTCGTTAAAAGACAAGGCTTTATTTAATAGCGAAGAAAAAGTAGGAGACAATGGCTACTACGATATTAAAAGTGGCAAATACTATATTTTTGAAAACAACGTTAAAGTTAATATTTCAACAGGCGGTCTTAATGCGGCAATAGCCGCTGCTTCTCCATCGCATGAGCAGGGCCACGCGCAAATAAGAGCGTATGGTATTATAAAAGACGGTGAAACAGTAGGTATAGCCGATGGCTTAGTGCAAGAACTGTTAAATGTCGTTTCTAATCTATCATTATCCGGCAAAGTATCCGAAAAAGAAATTGGACAACTGGCTGATCGTATAGATTCCTATAAAAAACAAAACGACGGCAAGCATGATGTAGATGAGCTTATTCAACTTATGGTTGAATTAAAAGCAGGTGGATATATAAAAGGTGCTGATTTGCGACAAATGTGGCAAGTTAAAGCACTTGTAAATTCATTGTATAATAAAATATACAAAAACCAGGCGCCGTATTTTCAGTTAGAAACCCAAGAGGATGTGCTAGGGTTTATAGAGACATGGCAAAACTCCACCAAAGCAATGATGCCCCCTGGTGAAGAGGATATTAGCTCGAAAGCTTCTAAGCCTTTGCTAGATGAAATAAATGCCTTGCTACCTGAATCTGTACAAACGCGAGAGCAGTTTTTTGATCGCAAAGTATTTAACCCTATATACAATGACGGTAAACTTCACCCGGCTATAGCTAATTATATTCGCTCGCGTGCTGTAAGTAAAGAAGAAGCGCAGAAAATTATAGAAAGCGTTGGTGATCGTTTAGTTAACTTTAACCCTGAGGCTAAGCGTAAGTCGGGTGATGCAAAAATAACATTAGGTGAGTTTATATTTTCTAACGTTAACTTTGGTAAGCTTGATGCCCGTAAAGCTTTGTTTGAAGAAGGGCAGGAACGTGCGCAAACAGAAAGCACAGACAGCGAAACCGCTAAACAAGTGGTGGCTGCTGAAGATGCCGTCGCACCTGTTGCTGAAAAGAAAACTTACAAAACTCTATCGCAAGCAAGGGTGCTAAGCTTTGAAAATGTAGAGAAGATTAAGGTCAAGCTTAAATCAGCTGTGCGCACCATGAAAACAAGAATGGGGCAAACTGTTTCTAAAAACGTTACCGTTAAGCCTTATATAGCCGAGATTAAGAAGGTTATGGGTAAGCAAGCTGACATACTATTTAAAAAAGAAATAGGAGGCCTTAAAGACGCTCAAATGCGCAAGTACTTGATTAAGCACAAAAAGGCTATATTAGAAAACATGACCACCACTTACCTAATGACAGCTATGCCTAACGCTGTGCAAAAACAAGTTGACGGTGCGTTTACTAGCAATTGGCAAGGTAAAAAAATAGACAGAGAAAGCGTTAGCACGGCTCAAGCAGGTAGAACTTCCGGGGCTGAAATAGTACGCAGGTTACCAAACGCTAGCACGCGTTTAAGCGACGCTGATTATTTGTCTAACTTTTTCAATACAGATGGCTCGCTAATTAGAGGCCGTAAAGAATCGTTAGCTAAAGCTTTAAGTGAAGAATTTGCATTTGATGTATTTAACGAGGAATTGCAAAACCCAAATAGCGAAATTAGACAAGCGTACGAAACCCGTCAAGAAGAGTTAGGTGAAGAACTGTTTGATAATTACATTGTAAACGCCCAGCGTGATTTAGAAAGAGGCTCTGCTAAAGCATCAACAGGCTTTAACGTGTTAAACCCAAAACATATAAAAAGAGCAAAAGCCCTCTACAAAGAAATTAAAATTAACGGTGTTGACGAAGTAATGGACCTTGATGGTAATTTGCTTTTTTCTTACGCGGAAGATTACAAAGACCTAAATGGCATTGGCAAGTGGATGTCTACCGCAGTTAAAGCGGGAGTGCTTATTGGGGACATTAAGTCGTTTGGCTTTCAACAAAGAACTCAAAAGTCAAAATATGTGCCTGAGAGTGTTAAAAAAGCTACTAAGTTAGGCTTAGCAAGTGATCGATTAAACTCTAGGCGCAAGCAAAAAATGGCTGATGGTATGTTGCTTCTAGCGCAAGAAATTGGTGGCAAACTTGTAAATGCTCTTAATATAGAATTGTTTGGTTCGCATTACAGATATTTAGACACAGCAAAAACTAAAAAAGACACGGAAAAACCAGGCGAATTTTTTGAGTGGTCTAAAAAAGTTAAAGGTGTATCCTCCGATAAATCGCTGGTTAGTGACGAAACAATAGAAAACATTGAGCTAATGAATTCTTCTATGGGGCTAATGAGGCAGATATGGACAAATATATTGTCTAAGAAAATGACTGTATCTGAAAAACTTTTTAAACTTAAGGATTACGAGGAACGGATTAAAAAAGCTAATATTGCAAACAAAGAAGCTTATGAAGCTGTAATGTTAGCCATTTATGATTTATACAAATCCGGGAAAATAGACGGAGAAGTAATGCAGCAGTTTTTTCAGATGCAAACTAGCTTAAAAGCAGGACTGCGCGCGCTAAGCTCTTTAAGCTATATAACCATAACGGGAGAAGCTATGGTTCACCCTAAAGGCGAACACTTAGCAGACAACGCTTCTACTAGCTTCGATATAATGGAAAAAATATTTGAAGGGGTTACACGAGACGAATTTAAAAGCTTTGTGTCTGATAAATTACAATTCCACGATCAATGGCTAGAGGAAGTGGCAGTAACTAAAGTTGTAGATATATTCGGCACTAATAATCAAACATTAGACCTTAGAATGTTTGGTAGCAATAGAATGGGCGATATATACGCTATAGACGGCAGAACAGCAAAAGAGCTAATACAAGAAAGAAAAGCTTCTATAGATAAAGCTCTAGCTTTTAACGAAAATATTAATTGGGAAAACTTAGAGACAGCAAAACAAGAGATAAGTAATTTAGAAAACAAAACACCGTCAAAAGCCAGCGAAGGATTAAGCAAAGAGTTTAACAATATACTTGAGCGCAAAACAGGCGTTGAATCATTTAAAACATTCTCTGCTGTTCAAGCGCAAAAGCGTGGCGAAAAGAAAGGTAGGTTTAAATTCTTTATTGCACCTAGTGTTGATGATTTTAGAGGCTTAGTTAACTATGCATTTGCTGGTAAGGGCAAGCAAGGCGAAGCTGATATGAAATGGCTTGAGGACAACTTAATGACGCCTTATGCTAAAGGCATCGCTGCTATTAACGGCATACGCCAGCAAATAAAACGCGACTTTAAAACCGCGGTTAAAGCATTCCCTAAGCAGTACCAGTTGCTAAATAAAGAAATTGGCAAGACAGGGTTTAATTATGATCAGGCTGTTAGGGTGTACTTGTGGGGTAAAGCAGGTATTAAAGTGCCAGGCTTGTCTCAGAAAGATACAAAAATATTGCAAGACGCTATTCGCGAAAATCCAGAGTTAATGGACTTTGCGGACGCAATGCTTGTTGTTGCTCGCCGCGATACTTGGATGGAGCCGAGCGAGTATTGGTCGGCAAGCACATTGCTGTCAGATCTTAACAGCATGACCGAAAAGATCGGTCGTAAAAAATACTTGGAAGAGTTTATAGCAAACGCTGATGCAATATTTACTGAAGAAAACCTAAACAAAATTGAGGCATTGTACGGTAGGGCACATCGCGATGCAATTGAAGACGCTCTGTATTCAATGAAAAACGGTACAAACCGCCAATCAGGAAGTAATAAGCAGGTTAACGCATGGTTAAACTGGATTAACGGTTCTACAGGTGCAATCATGTTCTTCAACAGACGTTCTGCATTGTTACAGATGCTTTCCACTGTTAACTTTATAAACTATTCTGATAACAACCCTCTTAAAGCGGCTGCTGCATTCGCTAACCAACCACAATATTGGAAAGACTGGGCGATGATATTTAACTCAGACAAGCTTAAAGAACGCCGTGGTGGATTAAAGCAGGATGTAAGTTCTAATGAAATAGCTAGTATAGCTAATGCAAACAAGAACAGTCCACAAGCTATATTGGCTAGGTTACTACAATTAGGTTTTACGCCTACACAAATTGCGGATAGTATGGCTATCGCATCCGGGGGTGCTACTTTTTACCGTAACCGCGTTAATACTTACATTAAAGAAGGCATGCCTAAGAAGGAAGCGGAAGAGCAGGCTTTCTTAGATTTTTCTAAAATATCTGATGAAACACAGCAATCTTCGGATCCAGCGTTGGTATCACAAGTTCAAAGAAGTAATCTAGGGCGACTTGTATTTGCTTTCCAAAATACACCTATGCAGATGACGCGTTTAATGAAAAAAGACGCGTTAGATATTATTAACGGGCGGGGTGACTGGAGAGCTAAAGTAGCAAGGATTACTTATTACGGCGCAATTCAAAACTTTATATTCTCATCCTTACAAAGTGCGCTTTTTGCTCTACTACCAGGGTTCGATGACGATGACGAAGACCTTACTGCTGCTGAGTTAGAAAAGAAAAACGCGAAAGAAGAGGCTAAGATAGCCAGGGTATTAAATAGTATGCTTGATACCTTGCTTCGCGGGTCTGGTGTATATGGTGCGGTGTTCTCTACTGTTAAAAACGTTATACAAGAATACAATAAGCAAGAGAAAAAAGGGTTTATGGCTAACCATGCTTATACCGTGCTGTCTTTATTTAATATATCACCGCCCATTGGTTCAAAGGCTCGTAAAATACATAGTGCTATTCAAACAAGAAAGTTTGAAAAAGACGAGATTGCAGCACGTGGTTGGGGTGTAGTGGCGGATGGTAGATTAGATTTAGGCCCAAATTGGAGTATACTAGGCAAAGTTTTATCCGCTGCGGCTAGTGTGCCTCTTGATCGCGTTGTAGACGAGCTTACTTCTATTAGCGAAGCGTTCGACGCGCGCAACAAAGCGTGGCAGCGTATAGCATTAGCATTAGGTTGGAAAACATGGGACGTAGGCGCTATAGAGGAAAACGCGGAAGCTATTAAAGAAGCTGCAAAGAAAGAACGTAAGGAAGCTGGAGCTAAGAAAGCAAAAGAAACTAGAGCTAAAACCAAAAACAAAAACAGGAATACAAGAAATACTTCTAAACCTAGAAACGTTAAAACACGATGAAATTATCAAATAACTTAAGTGTTGCCGAGGTAACCAAATCAACCACGGCGAAAAGATGCGGCATCAGTAATGAGCCTGCGATAGAACATTTGGAAAATTTAAAAGCAATAGCGCTAAACATTTTCCAACCAGCGCGTAATTATTTTAACAAACCTATTTGCGTAACTTCCGGATACCGCAGCGAAGCTCTTAACGAGCGCATTGGTGGAAGTAAAACCTCTCAACATTCCAAAGGTCAAGCTCTTGACTTAGATGCCCAAGCATACGGCGGATTAACCAATAAAGAATTGTTCCATTATATATCAGAGCATACTGATTTTGATCAGTTAATATGGGAGTTTGGCACAGAAGAAGAGCCAGACTGGGTACATGTTTCTTATGTCGATAACCACACAAACCGCGGGGAAAGATTAATAGCCTACAAGAAAGAAGGCAGAACAAAATACAAGTACTTTAAATAGCATGGCAAAGGAAATTTCAGAAAACACAGTAGTAGGGCTGTCCCTAAAAACTTTAGGTGCTATAATAGCAGGTGTAGGAGTAATTACACTCGGGTATTTTGACCTACAAGCAGGTATTGAAGAAGCTAAGCTTTTACCGCCCGCTGAAATTGGTAGAATGGAATACGATCTTAAAGATCAGTTAATCCGCGAAACAATAATGAACACACAGAATGACGTGGGTGATATTAAAAAGCAACTTGACAAAATAGAAGAAAGACTATTTGAAATGAAATAACATGAGAAATACAATCCTTTTATTAATCGCATTTACACTCTGCTCGTTTGCTTCTAGTACTATTAGCAAGCGAGGTATAGTTTTAGTGCATTACAACGCGGGCTTTAACGCTGCAAACAATTATGTAGATGTTGTTAAAATTAAAGACGCTAAAATATTCAAAGCTACCATTGACGGTAACGCGACTCTTAAGCAAGACGAGCGCATAAGATCGGTGCCGACTTTAATACTGTATAAAAACGGTAAAGAAATTATGAGATGGGAAGCGGGTATTGATTTGTCTTTAAAGCATATAGATTACCGCGAAATACAAAAGGAAGTTGACCAGCTAACAGGAGCTAATAAGTTTTAAGCATGAAGAATATACTTATAACATTTTTTATATCAACCTCAGCGTTTGGGCAGGGATTGTTAAAGTACAGCACGTTGTACACCAGTGTGTACGGAGCGTCGCCAATGGAAGCACAGTCAGAGTACTTTGTTTCTCAAGGTGGGGACCTAATGGATATAACCGTTGAAAACCCGTTTGATTACAGATATACATTTGGCATCCGCCGTGTAGCCCGTTACGATTACGAGAAAAGACAAAACCCATTTTACGATGGCCACAATCAGTCTACAACCTCTTTATTCGCAACCGTTGGTGCTGTTGAGGGGTTTGAGTACTTGGCTCAGTTTGATCGCGGCAGACAACAAGGAAACGATTACATAAACCAGCGTTACTTTCTTAGGTACTTAGCTGAGTATTGGATGGTAAAAGCAGAGCTGTTTAACCAAGGGCTAGTTAATCTAGATTATACTCAAGTTGAAGTAAGAGGTAGACTGCACGTTGGTGAAGTTGATTTTAGCTTAGGCGTTGCAGCGAGACAGCACCAAGCTTATGGCTACAACCCTATTGCGGAATATTTAGTTAACAACCAATGGTGGGATTTAGTGCGTGGCATGGGTTATGAAGATATTTATTACGGTATTGACTACGATAACGACGATGAAGTTGAAGAAGGTGATTGGTATTGGCTAGACCCGGATGGCAATAAAGTTGCAGATACTGATCTTGATTTTAGAAAGTATATATATGGTAATATTGTAAACGCATACAATGCAGAGCAGCTATCAGGTATTGGTGCGCTTGGCTCTTTATCTGCCATAGTTGGTATTGATTACTACCACTATTCAGAAAAATTTTGGGTGCACTCATGGGCAAGTATGTTGCCATGGCACATGCATATTATAGGGGATCACGAGTTTTCCTACGAGCAATTTGCAGATGAGCTAGAAAATACAAATCATTTCATTCCAGGTCAATGGATTGACTACAACTTCGGTGGAGTTATAGGCTACAAGATAGGATTGAACTGGGGTATATTTGCAGAAGGCGAGTATATGAAATACTGGGATAAAGAAGTGTTTGAAATAAAAGCAGGTATTAATTACCAATTTAGATAATAAAAGTTATGTATAAACAAAATCCAAAATCGCCTGTATTAAAGGCGCTAAAAGGCAATCAGGGAAAACTGCCTCAGCATTTGCAAGACGCGATCAAAGCCGCACCAGAATCTCCAGCTAAACAAACTACAGCGGGCGAATTTGCTTACGAAAAGTTTTTAAAAGACAAAGAAATGGGCAAGAGTACGAAAGTTGTAGACAAGTTTACATCAGCTCTTGAAGCACCGTTTAGCGATAAAACATATGGCGAGCTAAAGAAAGAAAAGCGCGCTAAGCAAAAAGCTAAGTACAACGCTAAGTCGCCGGCTAAAAACTACAAAAAAGGATATTATGGCGTTTAAAATGTCATCACCCTTTAAGCTTAAAGACGCATGCTACCATAAGGTAAAGGCGCAGTACGACGTATTTCCATCAGCGTATGCGTCTGGTGCTATTGCAAAGTGCAGAAAGAATAAAGGCAAAAAGAAAAAGTAATGTATAAACAAAACTCACCGTTCAAAAAAGTCAGAAAGACTAAAGAAGGTTTAGCTCTTAAACGATGGTTTAAAGAAGACTGGAGAACCCCCAGTGGTAGTAAAGACTACAGTGATGGTGATGTTGTGTTTAGGCCCACAAAGAAAGTTAGTAAAGATACTCCTAAAACATACAGTGAGTTAAGTCCTTCGGACATAGCTGCTGGTAGAAGAGAAAGAAAAGCTAAAGGTAGAGTATCAAAGTACGATAGATCAGAACTAAAGAAAAACAAAAAGAAATGAAAAAAGGAATTGGACCGCAGGGTTTAGGAGCATCTAAATCACCCGCAAAAATGTACGGTGCTAAGTCACCAGCTAAGCAAACTGATGAGATAAGTCGAGAAAAACAGTTTAATCCTATGACGGAGTTCGCTCCTCACTATGATAGGAGGGGTACTGAAAGTGAAACAGCCAAATACGGTAGGAAATATCAAAATGTAATTATTGAGCCAACGACTTCAAGAGGGTATCCAAAAAAAATTGGATATATGGAAGAAGGTATGCGTGCGGATCATAAATTTGATTCAGTAATGAGTTCGCGGGCTAGCGGTCGGAAGGTTCGTGGAAACAATTTTGGTATTAAAAAGCCAAAAGTGAACATTAAGTAAATAAAAAAGGGGACCCAATTAAGGATCCCCTTTATTTTTTTAACCATCACAAGCAACGCAATCATCCATTGCAGCTGCGGCTAAATCGCCACGCAGCACTGATTCCGTCCTCGTATAATATAAGGTTTTAACGCCTTGCTTCCAAGCTTCCATATGGACTTTGTTAATCCATTTTGGTGTAGCTTCAGAGGGGAAAGCTAGATTTAAACTAACCGATTGATCAATGTACTGCTGCCGTATTCCGGCTTGCCTTACTAATTCCAGTTGGTTAATTTCTTTAAACGTTTTAAACACGTTCTTAATTGGCTCGTCCCAATCACCCATTAACAAACCATCGAGTTCTTCGATGTTCTGCACTGAGCCGCCATCGGCTAGGATTTGATTCCAAATCTTTTCAGTGTTTATCTCATTATCTTCTAAAACACTTTCAAGAACAGGGTTTCTACGTATGAAAGTACCCTTAGCACTTTGTTCTGTAAATACGTTTGCGGCCCACGGCTCAATACCTGGAGAAACGTTCCCAGCCAGTTTACTATTACTAACGGTAGGAGCAATAGCCCTAAGATGAGTGTTACGCATCCCAGTGCCGACACACCAAAGAGGTTCACCATATACATCGGCCAGGTCCCTTGAAGCGCGCTCGCTTTCAATCTTGATTTGAGAGAATATTTTTCTTGTTTCATATTGTGCTGATAATCCTTCAAAAGGTATGCCTCTGTCTTGTAAATAAGTATGCCAGCCTAAGACGCCAAGACCTAATGGTCTGCCCTTAACTGCTGAGCGTACTGCGTTCTCAAAACCGCGTAAGCCTTTTGCTCGTTGTATAAATTCTTCCATAACACCATCTAAAAACCATGTAGCATGGTAAATAAGATCAGTGCCTTTCCATTCATCGTACTTAGACAAGTTAAGCGAGCTTAAACAACATACAAAGCTGTGTGACTCGTCCGTATGCAGTGTAATCTCACTACATATGTTTGTCATATGTACTTTTAAACCATTTGATTTATATGCTTCTGGATTGTTCTTATTAACGTTCCCTTTAAACATAATGTACGGTTCTCCAGTTGCTTTTCGCTTTCTAAGAAGTTTACTCCATCGAGTTCTCGCTTCTTTATCGCCTTGTTCAAGTCGTCGCATAAACTTATCACCAACAATTGCGCACTGATGGAGATTAAGCGATTGTCTGTTAACATCGCCCTTCGGTTCTCTGATTTCCAACCACTCTTCAAAATCAGGGTGCTCAATGTTGATGTTAACTGATGCTGCTCCTCTTCTAACAGCTCCTTGATTAGTTGCAAGGATTGTTGAGTCATAGATTTTGCAAAAAGGTACGACTCCGTCTGATGTTCCATTTCCTGTAATTTTAGCTCCGGCGGGTCTTATCATATTAATACCAACGCCCACACCGCCACCGTGTTTCGCTAGCAACATCATTTCCAAGTTCTTAGAGCCGATATCCTGGATGCTATCCGCAACATCGATTCCAAAACAACTAATCGGTAAACCTCTATCGGTACCGGTATTTGAAAGTACAGGAGAAGCCAGGTTAAGCCACCCTTTCCATATGTAATCAAAAAATACATCAGCAAGTTCCGGTTTATATAATCTTCGTGCAACTGTTTTAGCTACACGTTCGTAAGCGTCTTTGGGGGTCTCGCCTTGCAGCAAGTACCCACCAGAAATTGTTTTTCTGTATACTTCGGTATCACCCCACTCCGGGTAGTCGATACCTTTTACCCATTCATTATTCCACATTATCTAATACTTTTTTACTTAAAAATAAAGGGGCACCATCTTTGTAGCTGATCTGCCATACGTGTTCTTTTTCAACAACAATAAGTGGTCGTCCCTTAAATAATTTTGGGTATTTTTCTAATACGTATTCTTTTATTCTATCTTCCATTACCATATGTCTTCAAAATCTTCTCCTTCGTTAGCTTTAGAATAGTCTGTTGGTCTTATTGCAAAGAAATCAGTGTGCGTTACACCACCTGTAAGATGGTAAAACCAATCTAGTTTTTTGGCAGATCCTTCAACATAAGGGAAATAATTGCCAAGGTCAATATAACCAAGCTCAACAAGCTTTTCATTTGTTCTTTTTTTAATAAAATTCTTTAAATCTCCAGCGGCTATGCCTTCAATATCGCCAGCCTCAAACATCTTGTCTATATAATCTTCTTCAAGTTTTATCATAGTAGATGCAGCATCAATAACATCTTCTCGACATTGCTCCATTAATTCAGTGTCTTCTTCGCACATATGGCGAAACAACTGACATCCCATCTTACTGTGCAATGATTCATCTCTTACACTCCATTTCATTTGTTGGCCAATACCCTTAAGTGAATTACGCAGTTGAAAAGAATACAGCACAGCAAAAGCTGAGTATAAGCTAACGCCTTCTGCAAATGCGCTGAACACAGCTAGTGATTTAGCTATGCCTAACTTGTCTGTGCCATCGTATGCGACTAAATTATCAAACCTAGAGGCTGTTGCGGGCTCGTGTAAGAAGGCTTCGTAATCTTCTAGGCCTAACGTCTCATTGAGATAACTATAAGCTACTGCGTGGACTGTTTCTTGTGAGCCAAACATCATCGCCATCTGTTGTATTTCATGTTTTGGAAACCAGCCTACAACTTTTTGTGTCCAGTAATCGGACACGGCACATTCTGTTTGTGCAAAACCTAAAAGTATATTGCCTACTAAGTTTTTTTCTTCAGGTGTAAGCTTCTCGTTCCAGTCTTTAATATCGCTTTGCATTGATATTTCGGTGTGTAACCAAAATGCTTGTGCTTGCTTTAGCCAACCTTCCGTGTAATATTCTGGATATTCAAAAGGTTTGTAAGCTATTCGTTCGTTAAACAATCCCATTAGCGTTCAATTTGAAATGCAATATCAAAAAATGGAAGGTAGATCACGTGTGATGTCATGTCTTCTGCATAATAAGACCTAGCCCCTATTAATACACCTGGATAAAAGCCTATTGTGATAGCCCAACCTTTATTCTCTTCATTCATATTTGTTTATTTGTTCTATTAGTTCTTTGTAAATTACTCTGCCGCGCACATTCCACGACCACTTAATCCATTTTTCTATCTTTCGCTCTGCGTACTTTTTCCTGGCGACTGCTTTTGTTTCTCCAGGATCAGTTGAATTGTTTCGTCGCATTCTTTCTGATTTTGTGGTTTATACAATGTGAACGGTTCCAGTTTGTTTTCAGCTATATATTTCTTGAATAGCTTCCAGCGCATCGGGAATGATTCGTTAGCTCTGCCTTTAGTCTCAATGATAAAGTGCTTGCCTACAAAATCGGGGGTGTATTTAATGTTGAGGATCTTCTTATTTCCTCTATTAGTAAATTCGCCCTTACCGTTCCCCGTGCGCTCGTAACTTTCAAATGGGAAATCAAATGCTTGTTGCAATTCGAATGTTTCTCCTTCATATAATGCTGCTATTTTAGCTTTTCGTAAAGCCATGTACATATACTTTTCAAGCCCTGAGGCAAAGTTAATACCGTCATACGATACTTTCTTTGCTCTTACGGGTCCTTTCTTTCTACTGTATTTCTTTTTCATATTACTCCTTGGAGCTCGTTGCTTCATATTGTTGCTTAGCTTTTTGTAAATACAAGACTGCATCCATCATTTCTTCTTGCAAGTGATTAAGCCATGCAAGCATGTCTGAGGGATCGTCTTCAAGCGTTACGCCGTACTTTTCGAAGCCCACGTCTGAACGGCCAACAAACTTGTCTACTACGCGCTCAACTACTGGGTCGCGAAAGTTAATTACTTTTTGCTTCATAGTGTTGCAGCTTTAGCCTGTAAGTAATCAGAAAAAGTATTGGGTTTGGGCATTGTTTGCTTTACAAACGACCCGTTAACCATAGAACCGCGTCTACTAGAAATCTCAGCGTAAGCAGACTCAATGCAATCTTCAATACGGACGCCTCCAAGGTGGGCAAGGTTGGTGAGCACAACAACGCAATCACCAATAGCATCAATAAACTCCTCGTTATCATCCCTAAGTACAGCTTGAGCAAGCTCTCCTGCTTCTTCATATAATTTAATTAATTGTGTTTTGGTATCGCCTTTAGTATATATGCCGCGCTCGTCTGCCCATCTGCGGATGTCTCCGTATATGGTATCGCCGTGATCTTCTTTTGAGTGCACAACGCTATTGTGGCGTGCTTTGTCAAATTCAAACATAGCTTTGTTATAAACATAGCAACGCTCAGCATTAAACCGGGAAGTTAACGCATTGTCAACAATCCACTTTGATAATTCAACATCTAATGTAACGCGATGGCCTAATGGTGTTACCCAGCTTAAGCCTAGGTTATCCATAAGACGGCCTTTAAGCTTATTTAACGGTACAGGGAATGTTGTTGTTTGATCGGTAATGTTTACTCTCATTTGTTTTGGTTTAAAAAGGTTTTTATATAATTTAGTGTCAACGCTATAGCCGTAAGACTTTTGAAGTTCTATTTCC
>Ga0222715_10000615_pt1 | contig 35649 bp, 46 predicted proteins | sample C33_9DmetaG_FD_165056 | JGI IMG/M metagenome (GOLD analysis project Ga0222715, IMG submission 165056) | Estuarine water microbial communities from San Francisco Bay, California, United States - C33_9D | ecosystem: Environmental > Aquatic > Marine > Unclassified | place: USA: California...
AATTGATGACCAGAAGTTGCTAGAGACAGTAAAAACAATTCGGCAATCTGCTAGAGATAGCGCATTAGCCTATGCCGCAAAGCATGGGTTTGTAGCACCGCCGCGAGAGGAAAGATCACCGGCTGAAGATAACATAAAGAAATCCGAATGATGGGCTATTAATCATGCCTAAGATGCAGATACCCAAGAAGATGCTACCTTTCTTGCAGCCAGCCCGATACAAAATCTGCATCGGCGGCAGAGGCAGTGGGAAGAGCATGACGATGGGTGATCTGTGCTTACAGGCAGCACAGATGCAGGGCATCAAGACGCTCTGCGCTCGTGAGTTCCAAGCCAGCATTGACGATTCTATCCACACGCTGCTTTGTGCCGAGATAGAGCGGCTAGACCTAAAAGGATTTGAGATCCAGCGCAATGAGATCCGTTACAACAATGAGACGGCATTCAAGTATATCGGGCTTGCGAGATCGCCAGAGTCTGTGAAGTCATACCACGGCTTCCACAGGGTTTTTGTGGACGAAGCTCAGACAATCTCAGAGGCCAGTCTAAAGGCTCTCACGCCTACGCTCAGGACGGCAGGCTCAGAGATATGGATGGCAGCTAACCCAAGGTCAGCCGCTGATCCATTCTTCCTACGATTCGTTAAGCCGTTTGAGAAAGAGCTGCGGCGAGATGGCGTTTATGAGGATGAGCATCATACGATTGTCTGGATGAATTATAGCGATAATCCAGCATTCCCAGAAGTCTTGGAGCAAGAGCGAGCCTATGACCAAGAGCATATGTCAGCGGCTCTTTATGCTCATGTCTGGGAAGGCGAGACGTATGATGAGAACGAAGACTCAATCATTCCTGTTGAGTGGTTCTTGTCGGCGGTAGACGCTCATGTAAAGCTAGGCTGGAAGCCTGAAGGCGCGATCATAGCCTCTCACGATCCATCGGATGAAGGCGGTGACAGCAAAGGCTTCACGCTTAGGCACGGCAACGTGATATTAGATGTGTGTGAAATGGTAACAGGCGATGCAAGTGAAGGCATGGACTGGGCTCTGGACAAGGCGCTGAAGGCTAACGCTGACCATTTCATTTGGGACGCTGACGGTCTTGGGGTAAGCCTCAAGCGGCAGGTAGATCAGGCGCTAGCAGGCAAGAACAGCATCAAGTACAGTATGTTCAAAGGCTCAGAGGCTGCTGAAGACCCAGAGCTACCGTACACCAGCGGCGGCATCCAGCGAGACAAGACCAACCGTGAGACCTTCAAGAACAAGCGAGCGCAATACTGGTGGCGGCTAAGAGACAGGTTTGAGGCCACGCACAGAGCTGTGACCAAAGGCGAGTATGTGAACCCAGAGGACATGATCAGCCTATCCTCGGAGATAGCAGTGCTAGACCAGCTACGCGCTGAGGTATGCCGCATACCACTTAAACGGAACAACGCTGGCAAGATACAGATACTCAGCAAGATAGAGATGGCAAAGCCTCCTTATCGGTTGCCGAGTCCGAACATGGGTGATGCGCTGATGATGTCGCTGCATTCGCCTAAAGCAATAAACCAACAGAAGGTTGTTTTGAACTTCTCAGGATGGAAGCATGGCTAAAAAAGACGATTATGAATACGAGAAAGACTCTAAGAAAGAGTATGGCGAGGACACTTATAACTCTTCGAGCTATGAAGATCACGAGTATGTGGCTAACCTGCTTTCTGCTTCTCAGGAGGCTGACCAAGACCTGCGCGACAATGGGCGCGAGGCTGCGTTGTTTGTGGATAAGCGTGATGGTCAATGGGAACCCTATTGGTACAGCAACGCGAAAGAGTCCAAGTCTCCGCGCTACAGCTTTGATATGGTTAATCCGATTATTGATCAGGTTTGTTCGGAGATTGACCAAGCCTCCTTTGATGTCTCTGTCTCTCCTGCTGGCGGCAACAGTACCAAGGACATAGCGAATACCTACTCAGGCATTGTTCGTAATATTGAGTCTATGTCTGATGCTAGCGAGGTCTACAACCACGCTGCTCGCACTATGGTGACTACTGGCTTTGGCGCTTGGCGCGTTGTGCATAAGTACGTCAGTCAGGATAGCTTTGACCAAGACCTGTTTATTGAGCCTATTGGCAATGCCTTAGACAGAGTATGGTTTGATCCTGCGGCAGAGAAGCAAGACAAGTCAGACTCACGCTATTGCTTTATCCTTCACGCAATCGGTAAGCAAGAGTATGACCGGCGTTTCCCAGAAGGCTCTGGCGAGTCAGTAGATGAAGGCCGTGATGGTGAGGCTTACTATGACAAGGCTGAGGTCGTGGTTATTGGTGAGCTATTGTACTGCGAAGAGGAAGAGCGTGAGCTTGCAATGATGTCCAATGGTCAGGTTCATGAGGTTGACGATGACTTCAAGAAGATAGCTGATGAGCTTGAATCCATTGGAGTGACAGAAGTACGCAGGCGTAAGCGCGTCAAGAAGTCGGTCTGCTCACGGTTATTTGACGCTAGTGATTGGCTTGAAGAGAAGAAAGAGACAGTCTTCAGCATGATTCCGGTGATTCCTATATTTGCCAACTACAAGATATTTGAGAACAAGACGATCTTCTGGGGACTCGTAGAGAAGCTGATGGACTCACAGCGAGTGCTGAACTACTCAGTCAGCCGTGAGGTAGCAGAGACTAGCCTTGCGCCAAGGTCTAAGTATTGGATGACAATGAGTCAGGCTGCTGGTCATGAAGATTCATTACAGACGCTGAACACTAACCACGATCCAGTGCAGTTCTTCAACGTAGATCCTGAGTACCCGCAAGTACCTCAGCAGCAAGGTGGCGCACAGATCAACCCAGCGCTACGCACAATGTCTGAGGCTATGCGAGGCATGATTACTTACGCCTCTGGTATGTTCTCCAGCAACATGGGTGACAATCCACAGAATCAGTCTGGCGTTGCTATCAATGCTCTACAGAACAAAGGCGATAACTCTACGATCAAATACTTCAAAGCCTTGGAGTTTGGCATTCGTGCCACTGGTCGCATCTTGGTGTCTGCCATCCCAGAGATATACGACTCAGCGCGTACTGTGAGGCTGCTGAAGGAAGATAACACCTATGACGTTGCTGACATCAACCAGAAGGTTATAGACCAACAGACAGGCGATGTGGTGACTGTGAATGACCTGTCGGTAGGTAACTATGATGTGCAGGTCAAGGCTGGTGCGAGCTTCAAGAATCGTCAACAGGAGACTATTGAAACAATCATTGAGATTGCTAAGGTCGATCCAAGCATCCTCCAGATCGCTGGTGATGTCCTGCTAGACAACGTGGCTACGGCCTCAGCTCAGCAAATCTCTGACCGCAAACGCTCACAGATGATAGCTGCTGGCCTGATACCTCAAGACCAGATGACCGAAGAAGAGCTGACGGCAGCGCAGCAGCAGCAAGGCGAGCCACAGCAAGACCCAAACATGGTCTTGGCACAGGCCGAGCAGATGAAGGCTCAGGCCGAAATGCTGCGAGCGCAGATAGAGCAGGCCAAGCTCCAGAACGAGCAGATGAAGCTACAGCTAGAAGCGCAGAAGCTCCAGACGCAGATGCAAGGCGATCAGGCTGAAAACCAGATAGACTTCTTCAATGCAGAGACTAAGCGCATGGACACTCAGATCAAGGCTCAGCAGGCAGGAGCTACGATTGACAGGACAAGCGCACAGGCAGTAGGCGAGCAGCTCAACAACCAAGAGAAGATGGCTGACATCAGCGACAGGCAACGTGCAGAGGCCGAGAGGATGCGAGCTGAGGCTCAGCGCAGAGCCATGAGATATATGTCCGACTCTGAGATAGCGAGAATGCAGAATGGCTGAACGCAGCCCCAGCGCAGGATCATCGGCTCTTAACGCCATAGCGCAGCAGGAGCAAGCAAAAAAATACTCCTTGCAAGGTAGGACGCAGGTAGCTCCTCGTGTTCAGACTATGCAGAACGCCAGACCTACATTCAGGTCAGCTTTAAGCAACTTTATGCGTGATGCAATAGATGCGACAGGTCTGGAAGGTGGATACCGTCAAGGTCTTCTTAATGCCGCTGGAGGCGTTGAAACAGCAGCAGATTTCTTGCCAGTGGTCGGTGACGTTCTTGGCCTAGAGGACGCATCAAGAGCCTATGCACAAGGAGACATGGTTGGCACTGGCATTAACATGATGGGCGTTGTGCCTATTGTTGGCGATGCAGCCTCTAAAGTTGCAAAAAAAGCTAGAAGCAATTTGCGGAACATATACCACGGAACAAGTTCTGATTCTGCAAAAGCAATAGATAAATTTGGTTTTGATCTTGATAAATCCGCAGACGGTTCTGCTTGGTTTACCACAAACCCAGATATCGGTGAGGTAGCAGCAGCCGGTGAAGGTGGAATTGTTCAACGCCAAATAGATGACTCTCAACTAAAGTTAGCCAGCTTTGATGAAACGGATAAATACTCAAACGGTCAACTCATAGATATGGGTTATGACGGCGCATATTACCCAGACGGAGAAGGCGGCGCTCATTACGAAATATGGAATCAGGATAAACTTAATAAGTTACCTTCATTAACTATTGGAGACACTCCGCTGGAAGGCGCTCCGTCTTTGCCGAGAATCCCAGAGCGCGGCCCTGTTCGTGTTGGCCCTAACCCTGAAGTAGCAGCCGCCGCTCAAGATTACTCGCAACTTTCTGGCATTCCTTCTCAGCCAATCGTCCGTTATGTCTCTGTAGATGAGCCAAGAGCTACACAGATAGCTAGAGAATATGACTTGATGAGGCACGATCCTCAAAACCCTGAGGTAAAACGCTCTTATGATGCAATGATTGAAGAAACTTTAGGACAGTATGAGTCTTTGATAAATAGAGGAATTGAGCCTTATTTTATCAATGATGTTGATCCTTATAAAAATAGCCCATACGAAGCGTTGATTGATCTTGAGCAAAATAGACGCTTAGGAATATTTCCTACTCGCTCTGGGTTTGGAAGCGATGTTAATTTTGATCCTAAAGATAATCCTTTATTGGGTGAGTCAGGTTATAATATAGGCGGTCAACCTGCTCTAAATAATGACATTTTTAGATTTGTTCACGATGCAATGGGGCATGGTAGAGGTGGTGTAGGATTCAGGGCAATGGGCGAAGAAAACGCCTACCAATCTCATGCTGGAATGTATTCTCCATTAGCAAGGCGAGCATTAGCATCAGAGACCAGAGGACAAAACTCTTTCTTAAACTATGGGCCTAATGCTGAAGCAAACCGCACAGCTAGTGTTGAAGACACCATATTTGCAGACCAGAAAACAGGATTGATGCCGAGGTACGCATCTGAGTCAGGATTGATAATCAATGACGATAAGCGAGAAAGATTTTTTGATGCTTTGCGCCGTGGTGAGACAGGGCTGGAAGGAGCAGTCACAGATGATGGAAAGCTGCGAATCATCCACAGATCAAACCGGCCCATTGAGCGAGTCGATCCAGAAATGTACGGCGAAGGACTCTCTGGTAGGACCATTGCTGAAAGAAATAGAGCCTCAGACCCAGATTTCGTCAAGCGCTCCTATTACGGTATCCCTGCATCGGAGAATCCGTATAGACAAGAGATGGGAATAGGCAGCATTCAAAATGAAGTTTTAATTGAGCCTGAATTGCTTTATGACGCTAGGAAAGACCCTGATAAATTATGGACTCCAAATGATACAACTGCTTCCGAAAAGCGCATAGCAGACAGCAATTACACTGGCTATTTTGTAGACCATCCAAAGCTAGGCAAGGTTGCTGCTATATTTGATCCTTATGATATTACTAAGACATACATGGTTCCTTTGGCTACTGGCGCTGGAGCGCTAGGTGCTGTTTCGGCTTTGCGCGATGAAGAAAAAGAAATTACTGAGCCAAAATCTTAAAAGTATTGCTTTTAACTAAATTGTGGTATATTTGACCACTAGCGCACTCCACGCTTTCATGGAGGCACGGAACGTCACCGTTTATTTGACGGCATTACAGTAGGTATAAGATGCAACCAGACGATATGGTCGATGAGACTCAAGATGTTGAGTTTGAAGACATAGAGGATGTAGATCAGGAAACTGATTCCGATTCATCAGCGGATACTGACGAAGGTCAGGAGAAATCTACTAGACCTGTTTTTAACGAAGAACAGCAGAAGGCTTTTGACAAGGCTATGGCTGAGAAGACTTGGAAGGCGCGAGAAGCAGAGCGTCAGGCCGAGGACTATCGCAATCGCCTACAAGAGCTAGAAGCTAGGCTTCCTAAAGAACAGCCGCCCGAAGTGCCGAAAGTGCCTGACTTCTATAGTCTCTCTGATAGAGAGATACAGGAGCAGCTCCGACAGCGTGATGAGGCGATTGCTAAGCGAGCAGAGTTTGAGGCTAGGCAGCAGGCCATGCAAGGTCAGCAGCTAGAATTACAGCGTCAACAGCAAGCAGCGGCAATTAGTGAGCAGAATGCGAAGATCGCAACCTACGCAGAACGCTCTAAGAAGCTCGGTGTAAAGACTGAGGATCTGCAAAGCGCAGCTAACAAGATAGGCCAGTTTGGGATAAACCCAATGCTGTCCAGCCATCTAATTGATTTAGAAGATGGAAGTCTTGGAACTCTGTACTTAGGTCAGAATCTCTTAGAGTTAGATAAGCTGGCGAATATGCCTGCTAATCAAGCGTTGCTGTATTTAGATCAGACCATTATGCCAAAGGCTAGAAAACTTAAACCTAATGTAAATGCCGCTCCTGATCCACTAGACACGCCAAAAGGTGCTGGGGTAAGTCCCAAAGCTGGTGGCCCTAAAGGAGCAACTTTTGAATGAATGAGGTGATCCAGAAATGGCTAATAATCTTAATAGCAACGTCACACGGAAAGTCGCTCGTGTCTTCTTAGATGCCTTTGAGGCTTCTCGTGTAGTAACAAAAACTGTCAACACTCAACTGTTGTCAGGCAAATTCAATCCTTCTAGCGGTTCAAATGTAGACTTTAAGCGTCCGCATGACTACAACACAATCCGCACTTCTGGCGGTGATATCAGTGCTTCTACTAAGTCTGACATCATTGCTGGTAAAGCAACTGGTACAGTTCAAAACTACTTCACAGCCGCTACAGAATGGGGCAACGTGGAAGAGGCTCTTGAGCTAGACCAGTTAGACCAAATCCTTGAGCCAATGGCTCGCAGAATCGTAACTGACCTTGAGCTAGACCTTGGCGCGTTCATGCGTAAGAACGCAGCGTTGACCTATGGTGATCGTGGTACTGTTGTTGATGCTTGGTCAGACGTAGCAGGTGCTGGTGCGTTGATGGACTCTGTTGGCGTTCCAATGTCAGACGAGAAATACTATCTGATGAACCCATTCACAACCACTGCGCTGTCATCAGCTCAGAACGGTCTGAATGCGTCTGACGGTCTTGTTCGCACAGCTTGGGAGAGAGCGCAAATCAGCCAGAACTTTGGCGGCATGATGGCTCTGACTTCTAACGCTCTCAGCAGCTATACGTCTGGTTCTACCACTGATCGTGCAGGCGCATTGAATGGCGCTCCTGACGCGACTTACGTCACAGCCAAGGACACCATGCAGCAGACTTTGGTTCTTGATGGTCTGGGTACTGGTACTATCAAAGCTGGCGATCAGGTAACTATTGCAGGCGTTAATCGTCTAAATGTTGCTACTCGTGAGCTTATCCTTGATAGCGCAGGTGCTGCTGTTCCGTGGACAGGCACTGTCCTTGAGGATGTTACTATCGCTGCTAACGCTGCGACTATTACAGTCTCTGGCGCGGCTATCTACGAAGCTAACGGTCAATACAACAACGTAGACGCAGCTCCTGCTGACGGCGCGGTTGTGACTATCCTTGGTGCTGCGTCAACTGTCTATCAGCCTAATATGTTCTTCACCAAGCAAGCGTTTGGTCTTGGAACTGTGAAGCTGCCTAAGCTGTACTCAACCGATACGATTGCAACTACCAGCGATGGTATGAGCATCCGTGTGTCTAAGTACGCAGACGGTGACGCTAACACGCAGAAGATTCGTTTCGATTTGCTTCCTGCGTACGCCTGCTTCAATCCTCTGTTTGCCGGAAGCGGATTTGGAAAGTAACCTTGTGTGATTCTGGGAGCTTCGGCTCCTAGTTTTTTATTATGGCTACTCCAAGAAAAGGTAAGGCAAAAGTAAAAGTCACCGCCACTGGCAAGAAAGTCTCCTATGGGCAGGCTGGTAAGGCCAGTGACGGTGGTTCTCGTGTACGCGCAGGAACAAAGAAAGGTGATGCGTATTGCGCGAGGTCTTTGGGTATTAAGAAGAGGTTATCTAAGAGACAACAAAACGATCCCAACACGCCTAATAACTTGAGTCGCAAGCGATGGAAGTGCAAAGGCGCAAAGAGTGCTACTTATGAGTGAAGGTCTATACGCTAACATCCACAAGAAACGCAAGCGAATCAAGTCTCAGAAGGCCGCTGGCAAAACGCCTGAGCGGATGCGTAAGGTAGGATCTAAAGGCGCTCCAACAGCACAAGCCTTTAGGAACTCAGCAAAAACTGCTAAAGGAGCTACATACGAATAATGGCTACTGTCGCTCAAGTTGCAAAGTCCTCGCTACAGAGGATATTGGTACAAGCTAGTGAAGCTCCATTAGAGCCTGACGAGTACCAAGACTTTATATTCACTATGAATAATTACATGGCTGAGCTAGATGCCCAAGGTATTCAGCTTGGCTATACAGTTGTGACTGATCTTGGTGATGAAGTAACTATCCCAACAGGCGCACTGCGCGGACTTATCGCTAACATGGCGATTGAAGTCGCACCAGACTACAACGGAGTCATCTCTGGAGGCTTGCAGAAAGCAGCTCGTGATGGGTTCAACACAATGCGTATGCTTGGACAAAGCATGGGTAAGACTAGATTTCCTTGTACGCTTCCTATTGGCTCTGGCAACGAAGACAATGACTTCGGCATGAATGGTCATTTCTATCCAGATCAAGAAGCGGCAATCCTTGCAGAGACAACTGGCGCTATAGCCTTGGAGGTCAACACCAATGGTTAAAAGAGCGGATGGACGCAAGAAGTCGGACTTTGTAGCACAGGATACTGTCCTTGCTAACTCGTTCATGGATTACTTTGTCAACAATACGAACTATAGAATCAGCTATCAGGATTTGGTTGCTGGTCTAGGTGTTACTGGCAGTATTGTTACCGCTGGTTCTGGCACAGGAACGCCTGTACTTGAAGTTGATGGGACAGTTAATAAGATTAGAAGTTTAGAAAATGGCTCTGGAATTGTAACCTCTCTCACCGCATCTAATGGAGCGCAGATAAGCCACAATTTCACAGCTAACGCTTTAGGTCTTCCTATCCTTTTAAACACAACAGCAGCGTCTCCTACTATAGCAAGCATTGTTGCGGGAAATGGAATTAGTGTTTCAGCGGTAAATACTTACGGCATTCAGATAACGTCTATTGCCGATGAGATAAACGCTCAGGTCACGATGCACGATAATACAACTGCTACAGTTATTGGAACAATAGACACTCCTGTAAAAGTAGCAGGTACATTTGTTGTAGGAACAGTTTCTACTTTCACAGCAGACAATACAGGCAAGCTGACTTACACAGGCGCAACCACAACTACAGTTCAGTTTGTGGCCTCTGTTACTTTAGATGTTGTCGGGACTAATCAAGATTTAACGGTTCAGCTCCATAAAAATGGAATTGCACTTCCTGCCGCTAAGATATCCAGAACAGTCACTTCAGGATCAGCAGGAAACGTAAGTTTGTTCTACAACATAGCAATGACTGCCTCTGACTATGTAGAAATCTATGTGGCTAATGGTTCAAGCACAAACGACATAACCGTGACGGACTGCCTGTTCGGAGTATCTTAGATGCCTAAAGTAGTCCTTCCTATAGCGAACGGATTCTACGAGAGCGATAGCCTGCCTATCTCGGCTCAGGAGTGTGTGAACTTCTATCCGAATATTGCTCAAGCTCCTGCGTTGAATCAGGAGACGCTGTACGGTACGGCTGGACTAGAAGAAGTAGCAAACGCTAATACCTTTACAGGTAATCGAGGCGCACATGAAATGAATGGTGTGCCTTACTTTGTCATGGAGAATCGTCTCTTTAGCATGGCTGCTGACTTCTCTCTTACTTTCCACGGTGAGATTGATGGGACTGTTAGAGTCTCAATGGCTGACAACGGCACACAACTTCTTATCTTAGTTCCTAATGGGAACGGATACATCTACAACCACGTTGCGGACACATTCTCTCAAATCACAGATACAGACTTTACTGCGAACGGAAATCCTCAACTGGTTGTTTATATTGACGGCTATTTCTGCTTAACGACTGACAGCAAAAAGTTTATTGTCAGCGCTTTAAATGATGGCTTGAGCTACAACGCATTAGACTTTGGAACTGCTGAGTCTGATCCTGATGATATTGTTGCTCCTGTAGTTTTTAAGAACCAGCTATTTATAGGAGGTTCGCAGACGATAGAAGCATTTCAAAACATTGGCGGCGCTGACTTCCCATTTCAGCGAACAGGATTATTCTTACAGAAAGGCATTGTCAGTCCTTTCAGTATTCAAACTTTGCAAGATACGTTTGTATTTATTGGCGCTGGTCAAAACGAATCTCCAGCAATTTGGACGCTACAAGGAAACGATGTAGCAAAGATATCCACTACTGCTATAGATAAAGAGTTGAGTGCCTTAACAGAAGCTCAAGTAGCGTCTATCTATTCATGGGGATACGCAGAAAAAGGTGCTTATTTTGTTGGGTTTGCATTACCAAGCAGGACACTAGTTTACGATATAATTACCAAACGCTGGCATGAAAGAAAGTCTGTAATTGACGGCACTCTTGGCGGCTACCGTGTTACCGCCTTGGTAAGAGCGTACAATGATATTTGGGCAGGTGATTTAGTAGACGGAAGAATTGGAAATTTAGATCCAGATGTTTTTGACGAATACGGAACGGAAATCAGACGCTCTATAGTGACTCAGCCTTTCCAAAGTAATATGGAATCGTTTGTAGTTCCTGAGATAGAACTAACCGTTGAAAGCGGTGTTGGTAATGCCGCAGCTCCTGATCCTCAGATTGGTATGGCTCGCAGCCGTAACTCCAAGACTTGGAGCGATACTCGTTATAGAAGCATTGGTAAAATAGGCGAGTACAACCATAGAGCTATTTGGCGCAGAAACGGTAGAGCAGCTAGGTTTGAATTATTTAGGTTTACTATTAGTGATCCTGTTAAGCCTGTAATCATACAGCTTACGGCTGATATAGAAGGTGTTCAGTGAGCTATAAATTAAATGTTGGTCAGCCGATAGTTGAGTCAAATGGCACGATGAGTCAGGCTTTTAGACAGTTTACACAAGAGGCTTCGTTGGGTATTCCTATTATTGGATCTGGCAGTCCTGAAGGAGTTATAGAGGCTGTACAATATAGTCTTTATTTGGATACTACTGGCGCTGCTGGAGCTATTCAATACAGGAAGATGCTTCCTAGTATTGCTGGAGACAGAAAACAAGGCTGGATTCTTGCTTGATTACCAGAACGGTAGACGCTGACTTCATAAGATCATTTGTTACCGGATCTGAAGTGTTTGATGAGATCAGCGAGGATGACTTCTCAAGAGATGAGTGGTATCCAGATATGCACAGTGGTTGGTTCGTACATACAGAAGATGATGAAGTTTGCGGCCTCTGGATGGCTGAATTACGCAACGGCATAACCATAGAAATCCATCCAATGATCTTAAAAGAGTTCAGAGGAAAGAAAGCGTACAAAGGTGCAAGAGAGTTTTTTACTTGGATAACAAAGAACACCAAGTATGAAAAGGTAAACGCAGAGATCGCCACTTGCTTTCCTAATGCCAAGATGTTTGCGGTACAATGCGGCATGAAGTTAGAAGGAACAATTAGGCGGTCTTTTAAAAAAAACGGCAAAATACATGACCAATGGTTACTAGGCATTACTAGAGCAGAGCTAGAGGCGAGATATGAGTAAATTAGTCACAACACTATTCGGCGGCGAATCAGACAAAGGCATTAAGGCTCAAGAAGGCGCAAACAGAGAACTGATGCAATTTATGGAACGTCAACAAAATATGGCTAGGTCTGATATTCGACAAGCTATGCCTAGCCAATATGGAGCAATGACAGCAGGCCAGCAGGCTGGATTAGATGTTTTTGGGCAAACAATGCCTCAGCAAGCCGATGCCTTTGTTGGTGGCAACGTAGCTGCACAACAGGCGCTTCTTGCAGGAATGCCTATGTACGAACAGGCGATTAGAGGCACTAATGTAAACTATGGCAACTTGCAGCCATATCAAGGTAGTTACGATATGTCTTTTGCTCAACAGCAGCTACCTGATGCGGTGGCTAATCCTGAGTATATACAGCAAATTGCTCAAAATAATACGGCAAATTCTTTAGGTGGAATGGGTATAGATGCCGCCACTTTAGCCGAACTTGAAGCGCTGAGGTATTCCTAATGGAAGAGAATTTTACTGAAGGTCTTGGCGGCATAGGAATAACGCCAGAGAGCATTGTGATTGATTATATTAATGGCAATCCAAATGCTTCTTTGTCTGATATATCTAATTTAATACAGCAGACCGGAGCAAATCTTGACTCCCTATCGGCTACATTTGGAGTTGATCCAGCTGAAGCTAGGACTGCTTATAATCAAGCACTAAGCGGGCCTAGCGCGGCAGATCAAGCAGCAGAGCAAGCAGCGGCAGCTCAGGCTGAGGCGGCAACAGTTGCAGCTCAGGCTAATACGGCAGCATTGGCAGCGACTGAAGTAGCAGAAACAGAAGTTGCGGCAAAAACTGGTCTTCAGAATGTTCTTGATTTTGTTTCCCAAGGAAATAAATCTGATGAAGATATTTATAGAGAGATGGTTAAAAATGATGTCAGCATTGAGCAAGCTGCTGCCGCTGTAAATTATCCAATAGATGAAGCTACCGCTAGATACTCTCGCGCTCAAGAAATGGTTCAAATTGATGACATAGCGAAAGGCGGTGTTGAAAAGGCGTTAAAAGATTTTCCTAATGGCATCCCAGATAATTTAATAGCTCGCTATGTTTCAGAAACGACAGACTCTGCCGAAAAAATAGCTGGGTATATGGATGGGCTTGGTTTAACTCCTGACGATATGTCTAGGGCCACTGGGCTTCCTTTAGCTGATGTACAAGCAGCGTATAACCAAGCAAAAGACGGTGGTGCTACAGAAGGAACCGGCAGCACTGTTGCGGGAGCTTCTGTAGCAGGAGGAACCGGATCAGGAGCTGATTCTGGAACAACCTCTGTGGCTTCTTCAACAGCAGTAGGAGGCCGAGCTGGAAGCGGCGGTCAAACTGGGCTATCGGGAGCAGAACGCGCTTTAGCTGGTGGAGTTACGGCTGCTGCACAGGCTATCGAGTCAGGCGCTGGTCAGGCTAGATCTGATTTACTTGCTGGCACTGAATTGGCTCGTAATGATCTTGCGACAGGAGCAACAGAAGCAACTGGCGCAATCAACACTTCTACAAATCAAGGTCTTCAGGCTTTAAGTTCTGGCTTGCAGTCTGGTCAGTCTCAGATTCAGCAAGGCACTAACCAAGGTCTTCAGGCTTTAACGGCTGGCTTGCAGGCAGGCCAATCTCAAATTCAGCAAGGTACTAACCAAGGCTTACAAGCGCTTACTGCTGGAATTCAATCTGGTCAGCAGAATATAAATCAAGGCGCATCCGCAGGACTTCAAGCGTTAGGGCAAGGGCTTGGAGTTGCTAGAGGAGATGTTGCTTCTGGAACTGCGGCTGGATTACAAGCGCTTGGTCAAGGATTGGGTGCGGCAAGGCAAGATATTACCTCAAGCACAGGACAAGGCTTACAGGCTCTTGGTCAAGGCTTAGGCACAGCTAGACAAGATATCGCAGGCGGCACACAAGCTGGCCTTCAAGCTCTTTATCAAGGTCTTGGTGGCGCTAGAACAGACCTTCAGGCAGCTCAACAAGCTGCTAGTCAACAGTACGGAGCAGGTCTTGGAGACATCACACAAGCTCGTGATCTTGCGTCTCAGCAAGTTGGTCAAGCCTTTGGTCAAGCTGGTCAGATGTTTGATCCGTATCGTCAGGCAGGCGCTGCGGCAACACAGCAACAGGCGGCGTTATCAGGCGCTCTAGGACAAGAAGCATTTAATCAGGCATTTCAAGAAAGTCCTGCTCAACAGTTCTTGCGCGAGCAAGGTGAAAGAGCAGCGCTGCGAACGGCCTCTGCTCGTGGCGGCTTAGGTGGCGGCAACGTCATGAAAGAACTATCTAGGTTTAACACTGGCCTTGCTGCTCAAGACTTACAGAACCAGATAGGCAACCTTCAGGCTCTAGGCGCTCAAGGTCTTGGCGCTAGTGGAAGTGCTGCTCAACTAGCCGCTCAAGGTGGCTCAGCCCAAGCTGATTTGCAAACGCAAGCAGCTCAACAGATGGCGGCTCAGCGCGGTCAAGTGGCTCAGTCGCAGCTAGGAACTGGTCAGCAGTTAGCAGGACTTGGCACTCGTGCCGCTGAGTCAGGTTTGGGCGCTTTAACTCAGGCAGGACAACAGCTTGGTCAATTAGGAATAACTGGCGGCACACAAGGCTTGCAAGCAATGCTTGGTCAAGGACAACAGCTAGGTCAGTTAGGCGTTACTGGTGGTACTCAAGGATTAAACACAATCACAGGTTCGGCGGGAAGATTAGCCGACATGGCTTACGGTGCTGGCGGTCAAAGCCTTCAGTCATTACAGCGAGCAGGAGAGCAGACAGGTCAAATGGCTTACGGCGGTGGCACTCAAGGCTTGCAGGCGCTACAAGGCATGGGCAGAGATTTAGGCCAGATGTCTTACGGTGCTGGTCAGACAGGCTTGCAGGCTTTGCAAAACATGGGTAGTGAGCTAGGACAAATGTCTTACGGCGCTGGCGGTCAGGGCATGAATGCTTTGATGTCATCAGGCAACAGCATAGCCGATATACTTAGTGGTAGGTCTTTAGGTCAATCTCAGCTTGCAATGCAAGCAGGTCGTGGCCTTGGTGACATAAGCATGACCGGAGGAATGACAGTTGGTGATTACCTCTATGGAACTGGTGGCGCTCTGGCTCAAAACAGGATGATGGCAGGCCGAGACATTGCTGGAAATATTACTAATCAAATTAATGCGCTTGCAAATTATCAATCTGGTCAAGGCGCGGGTATGTCTGATCTAATAGGTCAGCAAGGAAATACTCTGGCAGGTATGCAAACCGGAGCGGGTGCTGGAATGTCTAACCTGATTGGAGGTACTGCTGGTCAACTAGCAGGAATCGCCACAGGAACTGGCGCAGCTTACAACCCAGCCAGATTGGGTGGAACAAGTCAGGTTAAAGGCATTATTCCTGCTGCGGGTCAAGCTATTGGGCAAGGAATTGCAGCATTCAACTTAGCTTCTGACATCAGACTTAAAGAAAACATTGAGCAGGTAGGAATAACCTCAAGCGGTCATAATTGGTATAAATGGGATTGGAACAAAGCAGGTAAATCCATTGCCAAGGATCAGCCTTCTTATGGCGTTATTGCTCAAGAGGTAGCAAACAAAGATTCTTCTGCTGTAATTATAGGCGATGACGGTTATCTCCGAGTAGATTATACAAGGATATTATAAAATGGTTGATGAAGTTGAAAGAATGTTAGGGCGCAGGGAAGAGCCTGCGCCAGTGGTTAATTCTGAGTCAATTAATCCTGTTAGATTTCGAAGTCTTGCAAACACAGAAGTAGACCCAAAGAAGAGGCGAACAATTAATCGTTCTGCTTCATCTCAAGATAATTTTAGGCCGATCCCTAGAGAAGAGCCTAGTTTTTTAGCTAAGGCTGGAGCTTTTGCTAAAGGTTTTGGTTTAGGCTCTGTAGGCGCAGGCGAAGGATATATTCAATCTTTAAGAGATCAGCGACAGCAAAAAGATATGCAGCTTTTGCAAGCTACAGTTATGGACGCAAATTCTATTCAAGATGCTATAAGAAAAGAGAATATTCCAAAGGCTGTAGACATCCTTGTTGATCGCATGAACTTGCTAGAAGAAGGTGGCGAAGATTATGAAGACACCAAGATGCTAAGAGATGCTCTTATAAGCGGCAGACCAGACATAGTAATGGGAGAGATTGATACCTTTATTAAATCGTTGCCTGAGCAAGTTGTTGATCCGAAAATGCTTACAAAAGACGGTCAATATGTTACTAGAATATTTGGACAAGATCCTACGGCTCAGAATGTCGCTGGGTTTACACCTGAAGTTGAAGATAACTACAGGCCAATGTCTCCTGAAGAGCTTGCGGCCTATAGACTTCCTCCTGAAGCTCCTTACAGATTTAACATGAAGACCAATAAGCCTGAGTACATGGGTGGAGCTACAAGCACTACTAATATTAGAAACCCAGCCTCAATTCCTTCTGGTTATAGAGGAATCTATGACGCAGATGGCAATCTTACTCAGTTAGAAGCAATTGCAGGAGGCCCAGCTGCTGCTAGTGAAGCAGAAATTCAAGCAGAGCTAGATGCTGATGCTTCGAGAGCAGGACTAAGAACTTCAAGACAGTCTAAAATTGGTGGAATAGTTTTAGAAGACATAGGACGCTACAGAACATTAATAGACAACCAAGGAATATTCACTCCGGTTACAGGAGTGCGTGGAGAATTGGCTGGAAGGATTGCTGGGACTCCTGCGTTTGACGCAAGAGAGCTTTCTAATACTATTGGCGCAAATGTTCAGTTTGAAGCGTTAGGACAAATGAGAGAAGAAAGCAAAACTGGCGGCGCTCTTGGAAGTATAACGCAAAATGAGTTAAGAGATTTAAGAGCCACGCTTGGAAGCATTGCTGCGGCTCAATCTGATGATCAGTTACTTTACAACCTAAACAGATTGGAACAGTTGTATATAACTGTAATGGAAAAAGCATCGTCTTACTCCGAAGAAGATAGGCAGAAATACGGGATCATAATTCCGTCATCTCAAGGCCCAGACCCATTAGGATTATTTCAATGAGCGATAAACTAAATGCTTTTAGAGAACAATACCCAGATTACACAGGGACTCCAAATGGTCAGTTAGCTTTTGGTCTTTGGAATAAGTCTTATAAAGATCAAATGCCAATGGGACTTTATGCTGACTCGATTGGCTTGTCTAATGATGACTTTAGAGAAATGGTAAAGTTTTCAGAGCAGGAAGGATACAAGCCTACTGAATCTACTTATGCTGAAGGCTTTGTTCCTGAAGGAGCAAGATTAGCAACAGCAGCTAGAGGTATGAGCTTTGGAGCGGCAGAAAACATAGCTGCTGGAGCTGCTGCTGGAGGAGAGAAAGTAAAAAGGCTATTCGCTGGAGAAGAACAACGTCCTTTTGGTGAGGCTTATGAAGATTATCTAGGTCTTACTAGAGATATTATAGGACAGTACCAAAAAGAAAAGCCAGTTGAATCATTCTTTATGGAAGCTGGGCCAGCCGTTGCTTCAGGTGTTGGGCTTGAAAGAGCTGTAGCAATTGGAGCGCCAAAAATTATTGCGGCTATGTCTCCAGCAGCAAGAATTCCTGTTGGGACATCTCCAAGCATAGCAAAGACAGCAGCCGCATCTGGAACTGGAGGCGCTGTTTATGGGTTTAACACTGGAGAGACAGGAGAAAGATTAGAGTCTGCTTTCGAGTTGGCAATACCATCTGCTATTTTTGGTGGCGGCGGTCAAGTAGTTTTAAATTTTGCAGCTCCAACAATCAGAGGAATAGGAAGAGCTTTTGGTCGAAGAATGGAGCAATTTGATACCAGACCTACCGTAGAAGCAGCAAGACAATTAAAAAATGACATCTATAAAAGAGCGACAGACTCTGGCGTTGTTTATGATGTCGCAGCTATGAGGTCTTTACACGGAAGAGCGAAAAGATTGGTTGCCGATAGCGCTTCTTATGTTCCTGAAACCGATGATCAAATGACTGCTGCGCTGAAAATATTGAAAAGAAACAGCAGGACTCCATCGAATCTTATTCAGTTAGAAAAGATAAGAAGAGCAATGTTTGATCGTTATAAGAAATCTGGTTACTCAGACCAAACAATTAGAGATTTAGTTGATTTAGTTGATGACACTATTCAAAACTTTGGTACTGGAGATGGAACTGTAATTAAAGCAGCTCGTCTTGCTAATTCAAGATACAAGAAAGCAGAACTTATTGACGCAGCTTTTGATAAAGCAAGAAGATCAGCAGAGGCTGCTGGGTCTGGTGGAAACACCATTAACAGGTATAAACAAGTTGTAAATAACATACTAAACAGCGAAAAAGAAATGAGATTTTTTGATGCCGCAGAAGAAGAAGCAATGAGAAATTTTGTTGAATTTACCACTCAAGAACAACTGACAAGAGTTCTAGGAAAGCTAGATCCTACCTCCGGTGGATTGATGGCTGCTTTAGGCTTTGGTAGTTATTTAGCTGATCCTGTAGCTACAGCCGCTGTTGCAATTCCAGCGGCGGTTGCTCGGAGAGGATTGGAGCAAACAACCGGAGAAGCTGGCGAAGCTCTTGTCACTAGGATGGCTACAGGAAGAACTCCAATGACTACTCCTGTAACAACGCCTTCTACTGCGGGATCTCAAGTCGTATCAGGCTACGAGCGAGAAATGGAAAACATTCGAGGAAATAGGTAATGGCTAGATTCGGTGAAATTAACGCACAATACTTTGATGACGCTGGCGATCCGCTGGGCAGTGGTAAGCTGTACTTTTACGAGTCTGGCACAACTACAGCTAAGATTACCTATGCAGACATTAACTTTACCATTCCTAACACGAATCCGGTAATTCTTACTGCGGCAGGCCGTCAGCCTAACATTTTCTTTGACGGTGTAGCTAAGGCTATCCTAGCTGATAAAAATGACGTACAGATACTTGTCAGAGATCCGGTAGGAGAGACAGGCACTAACTTTGGTGATCCTTGGGTAGCGACTCGCATTTACTCTACGAACTCCGTGGTTATTGGTAGCGATGGTGTTTACTACCGATCTCTTGTCGCTGGTAATCAAAACAACAATCCTATCAACACTTCTGGATTTTGGTCTTTGCTGTATTCGGTACAGTGGAATGCTGGAATAACTTACCAAGAAGGTTCTGTAGTCACTTATGACGGCGAGCAGTATCAAAGCCTGACTAATGGCAATGTGAATAACAATCCATCTATTAGCGCTGCTAACTGGGTTTTATTGAGCTTTGCGTGGATATCTACAGCAGAGTACGCATTAAATCAGAATGCAGTAGGCACTGATGGCATTCTGTACACCTCCCAACAGGCCGCTAACACTGGAAACGATCCTACAGACCCTGCTAATCGTCCTACTTATTGGGTAGGAACGTCAGCAGACGCAGCGGCAAGCGCGGCGGCAGCGGCTGCGAGTGCCTCTGCTTCGGCCTCAAGTGCAACTGACAGCGCTAATAGTGCAACTGCATCAGCTAATAGTGCAACTGCATCAGCTAATAGTGCAACTGCGAGTGCTTCAAGCGCTACCGACTCGGCCAATTCGGCCACAGCAAGTGCAAGCTCGGCTACGGATTCGGCTAATTCGGCTGCTGCTAGTGCAACATCTGCCACGGCAAGCGCTGGTAGCGCCACAGCATCTGCTACCAGCGCCACAGAGGCGGCTAACACGCTAGACGAGTTCCAAGACATTTACCTTGGTGAAAAAGCCTCTGATCCTACTACGGATAATGATGGCAATCCGTTGCAGACCGGAGCGTTATATTTCAATACTACAACCGACCTACTTAGAGTGTATAATGGGTCTGGATGGCAGAACTCAGCCGATATAGCGACATCTGTACTTTGGAGCCAAATTACAGACGCTCCAGATTATAACGGTCAGCCTAATAAGTACCTAAAATCAGATGGTTCAGCAATTAGCTGGGAAATCGTTGCAGATGAAATACCAGATCAGTCTGGGGAGAACGGTAACATTCTTAGCACTGATGGAACAAATCTATTATGGGCTGCTCCATCACCAGATGAATTACCTGTACAGGCTGGTAACGCTGGCAAGTATTTAACAACTGACGGTTCTACTCCTTCATGGGCAACCGTTGAATCATTCGCAGAAAGTAAGGCTTACTTTTTCTCAGGATTTTAATTATGGCTACTGGAACTCTAGGACAAGCAGCTCTGGCGGCTGCAACAAATACAACGGTCTACACTGTGCCGTCTTCTACTACGGCTACTTTTAGCCTTAGTGTGATGAATCCAAACTCAAGCGTTGCGGTTATTAGGGTGGCAATTGCGGCAAGCGGAACTCCTGCTCAGGCTGAGTATATTGAGTATGATGTAGCGCTTGGCGCAGGAGACGTTTTGGAAAGAACAGGACTTGTCGCATCTGGCGATAAAAATATAGTGGCGTATTCCTCACAGGCGAATGTCACGGTTAATGTTTACGGATACGAGGCTTAAAAAATGGGACGTTCAATTTCAGGTGATACAACAAGCAATCCATCAAGGTCTGTCCTTAGTGTTGACGGTTTTCAGACAGGTGATTTGATATATGAAACATCCGGTAATGTTGGGCGCATTCCTGATAATTTTGTGTCTGTAGGAACTTTTAATGCAACATCAGATCAAGTAAGACAAGAAAATAATTTTTCAACTATTTATAGTTCAAAAAATGTTTTTGAGCCAGAACTGAATATATTGCGTAGCTTTGGCACAGGCAGGCCATCAGCAACATTAAGCAATGGGAATATTGTTACTGTATTTTTTCAGCAGTTAGATCCTCAAAGCAACGGGACTTCCGCACAATTTAAAGACGTTTATATATCAATAGATCAGCCAGATGGAACTTCTGTTTTGGCTCCAACAGTTATTCATCCTTCAGGAAACTCAGATTGGATGAATTATGAAAACTCCTGTCTAGACGTAGTTGCAAGTTCTTCAGGTGGATTTGCTGTTGTTTGGTCAGCAAGGACTAGCTTTTATCCTGCTTGGGCTGTTTGCGATAATAATGGAACAGTCTTAAATCTTTCTCAAAAAGGAACGACTTATTACAAGTTTAAGATTGAGACGTTTAATGCCTCAAATACTTACTCAATACTCGCAGTCAATCCTTCCAATACCGCTTATATGATTCGTGTAAGTAATTCTGGAGAACTAGGAACGACAACTGTCACTGGCAATATTACTTATAATGGCAATATTGATATGTGCAGCTTATCTGATAACACTGTTGGATTTGTATATAGCCAAGGAAATCGCCTTTATTACAGAAACTATAATCAATCAAATACTCTACTGGTTAGTGAAACAAATACTTCGCCATCAGGATTAGGTACTTGGTTTGAAGTTACTTGCGCTAGCAACTCTTTAGATCAAGTTTGCATTGTTGTCGCTTCAAATAACGGAAATGGCAAATATATGCAGTTCAGAAAAGCAGACGGAAAAGTTAGCGGAGGTTGGGGTGAATTTATTTATTTGAACAATACTATAAATAACTTGGCGGCTACGCAACACGCTGCTAATTATACTGGAAATATTCCTGATACAAATAACTTCTTTTATACCGTTGCAGGTAACAAATCTATTCAAACACGAGCAATAGACTATGAAGGAAATTCTCTTGGTCCTGTTTTGTATAATTTGATCCACCAAGCCAGTCAAGGATCAAGAGTTTTAATAAAAGCAGGAAGTGAATTAAGGTATTACGCATCTAGCGGATCTCAAGCTATTAACGACTACAGAATTTATGGTTATTCTTTAGGAGTTCCTCAATACACTGTTATTAACAGCGAAACTTATACTCCAGATGGAGAAAACTCCGTTGAAAGCATTGTTACGACAACTACCGCGTCTGTTTCTGGATATGTAAAATCCTCAGCTACTCCTAAAACTGCAAAGTTTTATGCATCGACAACAGCAACCACTAGCGGAGTATTGGATAGCACAACAAGCAGTGGAACAGTATCAAAAAACATAACTTCGCTTAATTTCCAATGTTGGTATGTAAAAGGCTTAGAATTAGATAACGGAAATATTGCAATAGTTTATGTAACTGGGACTTGCACTATTCGCTTAAAAATAATTGATTCAAACTATGCTGAGATAAGCGACACTCTTCTCCAAACATCTAATAGCACAAATGGAAGGTTTAAGTTTGATTTAGCACGACTAAACAATGGGAAAATTATTGTTGTCCATGCCGGTCCTGATTACCGAACATTACTCTACAGAGTGTACAGCTCCACTATGGCATTAGAAGTTGATGCGACTGAGTTAGATCTTAGTGGTCAAACCATAGTTGGAAGTGCGCAAGCAATAGCTGTATGCTCACTTGCTAAAAGTTCTCAAACTGGCTTTGCTGTTAGTTTTGCTCAAGCTAATAGTTATCCTTTTGTTATAACTTACAACACTACCGATTTTCTTCCTGTTAGCAGTAGATTGGTTAGAAGCGCAACAATTCAAAGTCAAAGCTCTATGAGCATGGTTACGGATGCTCAAGGATATCTGTACCACTCAGCAGATTATTCTTCTTCAGGATTTTATTGTCAGCGAAGTTATATTAATCCTGTATCTCTGAGTTCAAGCAGTTTTGTAACTATGGAACAACGTGGAGCAACAAATTATGCTCGGTTAAATAGTGAGGTTTGCGTTTTGTCAGACGGAACAATAACTTTTCCTTGGGCAGATACTAGCGGTCAAGATGGAATTATTAGATGTTTTGGAACATCAACCAGTGACAGGATTAGTGGTGATGAAAGCACTTCGCGAGGTGATAACTGGGGATCGGTACAAAATGTAACTGGAGACGGTAAATGGTTTATGTTCCAAAATAGGACTGTTGGATCTTATTCAGGCGTATTGTGGACGCTATCAGCGGAATCTGGAGAGGCTAACTTTAGAAATTACAGTAACGGAGTTATTGCACCTACGTCTTCTAATAGTTCGTATAGTTACGCTGCTTGTGGAATTCCATCTAGAGGATCTAAAGCTCATATTATTTACTACAATGATACGGAGGCTAGTCATTCAATATTTCAGATAAGGGTAGCTCCAGAAGGTTATATATTAAATACTGTATCTGGAGTAACAGAAAGCGCTGTTTTACCTTTAAATGAAAATACGTCTCCTCTTATTGGTGTAGCGGTTCAAGATTGTGCGGCGGGTGAAGTAGGACTTGTTCAAACAAAAGGCTCTGCTTCTTTAAATACAAATTATCCTTCCAGTACAAGCGAATCATTTGACTTCAGAACTCAAACTGCTGACGGCGTTAAAGGATTTATTTCTGGTCGCAACATATCTTTAGGAGATTAAAGAATGGCTTTTCCAATTCAAAATTCAATACAGTCTAATCCTGTGACCGGAGTGTTTGGAAACGGTCAGATTCAAATGTTTCCTCAATCGGGAACATTCACCGTTCCAATTGGAGTCTCAAAAGTCAGAGTCAGACTCTGGGGAGGAGGAGGAGCCAATCAAGGAGGAGGTGGCGGCTTTGCAATGAAAGTTTGCGATGTCACTCCTGCTCAAGCTATTGCGGTGACTGTTGGCGATTCATCACAAGCGTCTTCTTTTGGATCTTTTGTGTCAGCTACAGCAGGAGTAACTTCTTCAGTAGGAGGAATCGGAGTAGGTGGAGATGTAAATTATCAAGGAGGACTTGGAGGCAGCGCAGGAGGAGGAGCTGCTAACATCTTTGGTAACGGAGGAAATAGAAATTCTAGCGGTGCATCCGGTGGAGGACAATCAGCTAATGGAACTCAATCTGGCGGTTCAGGTTTTGGTAGCACAGGAGGATTTCAGAACGGAACTACAAACGATGCTAAATATCCTCCTACTACGCTTCCTATAACTAGCATTGACTTTATTGGCACTGGAGGAGGAGGAGGATACTCTCAACACGGTGTAAATGGAGGAGGTGACGGAGCAAACGCTCCAACTGGCGTTGCATCATTTCCTGCTGCTGGAGGAACAAGCTCTGGCGGCAGAGGTCTGGTAATAGTGGAGTATTAACATGAAAGCAATTTTTAATGAAAACACGGTAGCTCAAATTCTTACTCCTGTAGACGGTTTTGATTTAAAAGACTGCTTTCATAAGGATCTATTGAAATCTGCTATAGAAGTTCCTGATTATGTTTCTTCTGGCTGTACTCTACAGGATGATGGAACTTGGTTTGATGCTGAAGGCGTTTTGATTGAAGCGTCTGTGGTTGAAGAGCCTGCCGTTGAAGAGCCAGTAGTGGAAGAACCTGCTGAGGAACCTGCTGAGGAGCCTGCTGAAGAACCTGCTGAGGAGCCTGCCGAGTAATGACGCACCTGTTCCTGCTGATTGGTACGGCTGCAAGTATAACTGTGCCGCTGATGGCACTTGGTCTTTAGTTGAAGGTTGAGTAGACCCGCGCATAGAAGAAGATGCTGCTTAGGGCAAGAGTATGAATAGTGATTCATGTGTTTGTTTTAATTATGACTATAGGCGGTTTAGAGGTAGCTAACGATAACTGCTCAGAGTCTATGTGCTTTCGGAGCGTTGACACTTGTAACGGTTTTGCTGCGAAGCTAAGACGCAGAGGAAGTCCAAGCACTTTAGTAATAACGACATATTGTAAGCCGATTTTAGTAGACCCAAAGCAAGATGGGATAAGGATTTACTAATATGGCGGCAGAGATTATCGCAGCAGTACAGATATGCGCCTCTGCTTACCGCTTCATGAAGACAGCGGTTAATGAAGGCAAAGAGCTTGGAGATATGACCAGAGCGTTAAGTAAGTTCTGGGATGCGCGGGAAACGGTTAGTGTGCTTGAACAAAAAGCTACTAACCCGAGCAAGATAGAGCGATTGTTCGGCGGTAAATCTGTTGAGAGCCAAGCTCTTGAGATAACGCTACAAAAAAGAAAGGCTCAACAACTCGAAAGAGACCTCAAAGACCTTTTCTACTGGTCGGGCCATGCAAACCTTTGGCACGATATGCTCAAGGAAAGAACAAAGATACGGAATATGAGAATCGCTGAAGCTAAAGCTAAAGCAGAGACTAGAGCTGCAATGATTGATATTGTGGCGATTGTAGGAACTTTTTCAGCTCTTTTTGTTTCAGCGATGTTTATTATTAATCTGGTAATAAAATGATTGAATTTCAAACAGGGTTTAACATCTTTCTGGCAATCGTAAGTTTTGGCGGCGGCTGGCTAGTCAATCGGGTTTTCGTACTGTTAGACCGCATAGATGCCGATATGAAACAGATACCGGAAAAATACGTGGCTAAAGACGATTACCGTGAAGACATCCGCGAAATCAAAGAAATGCTTGGCGCGATATTTAAGCGTTTAGAAGGCAAGGCTGACAAATGAAACTTGATCCTGTCCTTCTAAAGATTGCGTGTTCTTGGTCTATTAAGGCTTACAACGATACTAATCGTGATGCTATAAAGATTGAAAACAGGATTACAGGAGCCACGGCTTTTGTAATCAAGCGCAAGACCATTGATATCATTGCGTTCCGTGGTACAGAGAAAAAGCTAAACGATATTCTCACAGACCTGACTGCCATCCCAGTTCCGTATGCTGGCAGGATGTGCCACGCAGGTTTCGCTCTACAACACGCTTCTATCTGGAAAGAGATCAAGAAGCACATTGACCCAAAGAAGCGCACATTATTTACGGGACATTCACTCGCGGGAGCTCTCTCCGAAATATCAGCCGCCATTTTGATGCAGGAAAATAAGAAAAGAAGTAAGAAAGGAAATAAAGACATTTATAAGAATATAAACCTCGTCACGTTTGGAAAGCCTAACGTCTTTTTCAAAGGCTTTAAGCGACCTATGAAGTTAGATACGCAAATTTCTTGTGTCAATGGGAGCGATGCTGTGGCTAGAATTCCTCGTCTCTGCTACGGCCCTAGCATATCTCAAGATATGCTGTACTTCTCTAATGGAGGAGTAGACTACATAAATCCGTCCAAATACCTTCGCAAGAAGGATAGAGGTATAAAAGACCGCATCTCAGACCACTTTATGGAAGGTTACAAAGAACGACTAACCCAATTCTTAGAGGACCAGAAAAATGGTAAAACTGGCGTTAATATTTAGTGTAGCCCTGCTCATGGTTTCCTGCACTACAGTCGAGCAAGTCAAAGCAAACAAAGAAGTTTATTGCTCCGGTCTATATAAAGGCATGAGAGCCGTAGGACGAGGCGCACTGTCTGCCACTACGGGCGTAGTCGTACCGGATGTTTGTGACACCATTGACGAGATCGTAGCCGAAGATGCTTAAACTCGGCAGCTTACTAAAATCTCTTGCTCCTACCGTGGCAGAGGCCGCAGGAGGCCCGTTAGCAGGCATGGCGGTAAAGATGGTCGCATCCAAAATCGGAAGTCCTAACGCATCTGTAGAAGAGATTGAGAAGATACTGGAAATTCAGCCAGAGAAAGCCGTTTTAGTTAAACAAGCTGATGCTGATTTTCAGAATCGCTTGAAAGAGATGGAGATAAATCTGGAGTCTTTCAAGACCGAAGTTGAAGACAGGAAGGACGCAAGAAAGACTTTTGGCGATGATCCTGTTCCAAAGATATTTGCTATGGTTGCGCTAATCGGTTTTCTTGGATACGTCTTCATGGTCACAATACAGCCTCCTGACGCGAATGATGATGGCGTGGTCAACTTAATTCTTGGTTATTTGGGCGGTTTAGTATCAGGCATATCTGCGTTCTTTTTCGGAGGCAGTAATGGAAAAAAATAAAATGGACAAGCTAATTGAAATGCTCAAGCGCCACGAAGGTGTCGAGACTCATGCGTATGACGATACTGGCGCACCAGTAGATTGTCTGGGCAAGATCACGCTAGGCGTAGGCAGAAACATTGATCCTCGCGGTGGTATCGGTCTGTCGATGGATGAGATTGAGTACCTGCTGTCTAATGACATCCTGCGTTGCATTAAAGAACTAAGCAAAGAATACCGCTGGTTTGGTGAACTTGATGATATTCGGAGAGAAGCGGTAATAGATGCGTTCTTTTGTCTGGGCGCAACACGCTTCCGCACTTTCTCAAAGATGATTAAAGCGTTTGAAGACGCAAATCACAAAGAGGCTTCAATGCAGCTATTGGATAGCCGTTTTGCAAAACAAACAGGTAGACGCGCAATAGAGCTATCAGCGATGATTGAGACCGGAAAATATGTATGAATACAAATGCAAGATCGTAAAAGTCGTTGATGGAGATACTGTCGATGTTGACGTTGATTTGGGTTGGTCTATTAGTGTTCGTAAGCAGCGCATACGTTTGTACGGTGTTGACGCTCCCGAATCTCGCACTAGAGATTTGGAAGAAAAAAAATACGGCAAAGCCTCAAAGAAATTTGTCAAAGACTTCCTTAACAGCGACAACATACTTCTCAAGACGCGAGAAAAAGGTAAGTACGGTAGGTATCTAGGAGACTTTTGCGTAAATGATAAATGGCTCTGCAATGAAATGATTGCGGCTTATCATGCCGTTCCTTACTATGGTCAAAACAAATCAGAGATACAAAAAGCTCACAAAGAAAACTACTTGAAGCTAAAGGAAAAAGGTTTTATTTAATGGAGCAATCCTCCATATTGATTCCTAGCCTGATGCTGAAAAAACTTATCGCTTAGCTCATCATTTCCAAAAATAAACTCATCCATATTTGCCAAATTGAAGGCCATAGTAGCAATATAGTTAAAGTCATCTTCGGACATTCGTTCTTCCACTAGCTCTAGCCAATCTTCTAAATCTTCGTTGCTTTTAATTTCAAAGTCTAATCGCTTCATTTCAGCGCCTCCAGAAGTAATGGCAATTTATAGAAGCTGGTTAGATGTTTAAATTTCATGACTCTAGCATCTTCTTTAATTCCTTGCCTAAAAACAGCCTCACCTTTTTTGTAGTCTTTTGCAACCTCTGTTTTCCAAAACCAAAATTTAGCACAGCATCCCATAATATATACGGCATTTTCAGGATAATTTATAGCGGCAAAAATATAAACCTCGCATTGCTGATTTCGCAGATAGTCGGTCAGCATTACATGATGGTCTTGTTTTATCTTACCAAAAATAAAATTAGTCGTTTTAACATCTACTTTAATGCCTTCAACTAAGAAATCATACTCATAAGTATTGTCTACGCTGTGTTCAATACCAAGACTTGCAAGCGCCTGAGAAACAGCCAGTTCTCCGATAATCCCAGTTACAGATGAGTTATTATTAACTGACCTAGAATTCAAGGTATTAGGACTATCTTCAGCAATCTCACGCCACAGCGGATCTATCTCAAGAATTACTTGTTTCAAAGGTAGGCCACGGCACATGAATTCCCATCTTGTCACCAAAGTGACGGTTTAATGTCTCGTACACTTTAACGTAGTCTAGTTTCTCGGCACTAGCGGTAGAGTCTTTGCCTGTCATAGCTTCCTGCACAGGTTTCCAAAGATGTTCTTTAACGCCTCCCATAGTCCAATCAATAGATGCTTTATGCTCTAAAACCTTTTCCATTCCCAATCCTGCGGCATTGAGTTCATCAGCCATGAGCTGACACCAAACGTGTAAAGCTGAGTTCTGTTTTAAGCTGCGTTGTTTGCCAGTGGCCCATTTGATTACGAGGTACTTTTCCTTGGCATACAGCTCGTCTATGTGCTCTTTGAACATTTTCATTGCGTGGTCTGAATTAACTATCCAATGCTCGCCTGTCATTTTAATCGCTCCTCATGAATTTTTATTTGAGCCTTATACTCAGAAATCATATCGTCATAATCGGCTTTATAAAGTTTGTGAACAGCATTTTTAGTAGCAAGCATATGCTCTACCCAATCCTTGCCGTAAAGATCTATCATGTAGATAGTATAGTTTTGAGCGGCAGCTCCGTGTTTCATGCCAAAGCCATTACAGCCTTTGCATTGCAAATGCACATTGCATTCCTCTAGCGCCCAGCGAGTGCTAGATCCTTTCGGTATGAAGTGACCGCCATCAGCGTCTTTGTAATGCACAGATTTTCCGCAAGTTGCACAGTTAGCCATCCCGCTGTCATCAGCAGCTTTCATCCTGACAAGCTGCTGAAGCAGTCTTAATGCTTTAGCTCTTGGAGTTTCTTTAGCCACGGACTTTTAAAACCAGATAACGCTCAGCAGCTGAATCTGAAAACTGCTTAGCCTTGTATTTAGTTTTGTTATTGCGGCAATAACTGTTTATCGAATAATACGCAGTACGCATATCGTCATAATCATCAAAAGACAGGGCTTCTGTCTCAGAAATTTCAAGCCAACGCGCAACGAATTTGCTGCGCGATGGTGTCTTTTTGATACCTGCTTCTTTCAAATCTATAACTTTCATCAGAACGGTATGTCCTCAAAGGTAGCTGATTCTGCTGGAGCCGCTGGTGAGCTTTCAAGCGGAGCTGCCCATTTCAGCGATATGTATGGCTGGCCTCCGTCCTTAGACTCGTTCCTCCAGCCTTTAAGACTGATCTTGCCATTCTTATTAAGATTAACAGCGCCTTGCTCGTAAGCAGCGAGTAGAGCCTTCAGCGACTCAGGATCAATAGAAGCATAATAGCTGTCATCGTACTGTGACTTATTAACGCTTGTAAGCGTGGTAAATTGATTGCTCATTTAAATTCTCCGTTTCGGTTTTAACATATTTGGCTGCGTCAATTAGAATCGGCACAGCCTTATCAATAAACTCATCATCGCGTTTTACCTCAACAATCAGCGGTTTAAGGTCTGGGTGGTAGCTGAAGAAGAAGTAGCGATCTACTTCAAGCAGCCACATACTCAGTTGAACTTGTTGAACATACTCCACAGGCAGCTTCTTATTACGCATATAACGAACATGAGTAGAGGCTCGTGGTGACTTAATCTCTACGCCAGTGTCAGACTCAAGCGTAAACAGGCCATCTGGCGAGCATCCTATGTCATAATCGTCATGAAGGTGGAAGCCTACCTCTTTGACATCTACCTCCATAATGGCGGCAAATAGGTCTCGTGCTGCGCCTTCACGCTCGTTACCGCGCTCCATGTCGGCATTCTTAAAAGTATCCACAGGCTCTCCTGTGAGCCTCTCAGCAATGACTTGGTTAAGGTAAGTATCACGAGTAGAAGATGCAGTCTTTTCACCACGGCTAGTTACCAGTGACTTAAAGCTAGATGCAGTTATGCAACCAGCTCTCAGTGCCAACCATTCGTCAGTACCTTGCTCAACGTAGTGAACTCTCATAATGCTGCCTCCAACTGATCAATGCGGCCTTGAATGATATTAGCTTGATCATTTGTTATAACCCAAGTCTTAGCTCCAGCCTTAGATAAAGCAGCCTCCTCTGGAACATTAAGATCAGAGAGCTTTGCGCGTATCTTAGCAACCGTCTCATCAGTAGCTAACTTTGGCTTTGCAGCAGGCTTTTTTCGGTTGCCATGAGTAGCGAAGTCACCGCCATCATCCAATTTCGGATCTGAAATTAGAAAAAGGCTTGCGAGAAGATAGCGCTTTGCGTAAGTGTAGCAGCCGCCAGTTGCTTGGGCGCTGCGTTCTTTCTTGTCAACAAAGCATTCTTGGCAGTAATGCTGACCGCTATTCTCGTGCTTCAGCCAGATGCGAACTCCTGCTTGATGCTCTTGATTAAGGTCTTCAAAGTAAAAAAAGATGCCTTGCCCTGATAAAACTCTATGTACAGCAGGCAACAAGTCTTCTAGCTTGTGGTACTTATGACCATTAGCAAAGCTGTTGACTCCTGACTTCTTTGGTGAGGTGAAATTAGATTGGGCCGCTGAAAACGCTGCCCAGAAGTGTGCTTGTGACATGAGTAGACTCCCATCTTCTCGTTAAAGGAGATGCTACCTTACACTATGTTGAAATCATGTGCAAGCTGGTTTTAAAAAAGTTTGAAAAGTAAGAATGCCAGCGCACCGCCGAGTCGGCTTGTGATGGGAGGTACAAGATGTAGTAGGGAAACTACATTACACCGGCATATGTTGTGTATTGTACATTACTATTGTTTAGTAGTATATTGGCAATCCGGTGTGATAAATCCTGACCGAAAAAACTCAGCGATATGGCCTATGGGTAGCCTTTAAACGCCCAGATAGCGCAGTGTTCCGAGAGTGATGGGATCGCGCCCAACCAGCAGAGGACGGGCGGCAAACCAGTTAGCGGACACAGAGGAGGCTTGACGCAGCCATCAAGGATTGATGAAGCGTTCTGGCAATAGATACACTGCGGATCATGCTGAAATCTAGGACTAGGTGTCCCAAACCATCTAAAATGATTTTTTCTTCAAATAAGTGTGAAATAAGTGGACACAAGGTGTTATTAGTGTACAATGCTTTACATGAAGTGGCACAACGCTGCTCATCAATAGGAGAAGACCATGATAACAGTACGAGCAACATGGGAAGCAAAAATTCAACGTCGCTATAACGAGCGAAAATTTCTAAGGCTTGAAAAGAAAGCAAAGAGAGCAAACCTGAAAATGGTGAAGGCTTTAGGCGGGTACAGAATTGTAGATATGATTAACCAACAGAGATAACGAATTTAAAACCAAAGCCGAAGTAATCAAAGCAATCGACTAAACCAACCGCGCCTCTTCGGAGGCGCATCACTCTTGACGGAGAAAAATTATGGAATGTTTAAGTACAGTAATTAATGAAAATCTGGAAGAGATGGTAAATGCAGAGGATCGTTGCGTTGAGCTTACATCTGCTCACAAGGATCTCTTAACGGTAGCTTACATAGAAGACAATGGCTCGCTCGATGAGCTGATAGCAGAAGATATGACCTGCGCTGAATATGAGCAGTTTCAGGCAGATATGGCAAAAGCCTTTGCTGGCCTGATGGGACACGACAGCTTCTTCCTGAAGTACGATAATGCTTATCAAAAAGCAAAAGATCTTATCCTAGACGGCATTGAGGAAAGAATCTGGAATCGCTATTGCGACATCTTTAACCCGCCTGCGCTTGACTACTACGAAGAATATGGCCTTTCAAGGAGTTCTTTCTAATGACAAATCGAAAAGCTGGATTTCTAATGTTTTTGATTTTTGGGGCGTTTCTTATTGTGAGCAAAGCTGACAAGCAGGATCTAGTTGCTGCGGAGTTCCGCTACTGCTCAGACGTTGTGATCTGGAACACTCACCAGATGACGGACGGATCAAGCGACTACGGTCATCCCGACTACAAAGGCATCTACGATGATGTCTGTAAGGAGCTAGAGCCACATGATCAGCCTTAGACCTCATCAGGTAATCGCAGTTGACGCGCTTAGAGACAGCCTCAGAGCTGGCAACAAGCGCGTTATTCTTAGTGCGCCTTGTAGCATGGGAAAGACGCATATAGCTGCTTACATAGCTGTAAATGCGGCAGCTAAAGGCAAGAAGGTAGCCTTCTTCTGCGATAGATTGAAGTTGTTGAGCCAAACTACAGCCACGTTCGATTCTCTTGGAGCAAGCTACTCTGTCCTGCAAGCTGGCGATCCACGTTACAACCCAGACGAGAACATACAGATAGTCAGTACAGCCACGGCTATCAGGCGCAACCACTTCGTCTATGACATTGCTATAATTGACGAAGCTCACCAGATGTACAAAGGTCTGTTAGATCAAATGAGAAGACTAAACAACCTTGTGTACATAGGATTAACAGCGACACCTTACAGCCGAGGCATGGCAGCAGAAGGCTTATGGGAAGACCTCATAGTGACTACCACTCCGCAAGACCTGATAGATGAAGGCTGGCTCTGTCCTACAGATTACTACCACGGCAGGACGGCAGAGACCTCTGACCTCAAGCTTAAGAAGTCTCATACAGGAAACTCAGACTATGACGCTGAGGCTCTAGGAGACCGCATGGCAGAGGATGACACGCTGGCAGGTGACATAGTGGCTAACTACGTCAAGCACTCTGAGAACCTCACCAAGCGAGCTGTGTGCTTTGCGCCTTCGATAGCTTACAGCAAGAGTCTCGTTGAACGGTTTAACGCAGAGCTGGGCCAAGAGATAGCTGTACACATAGACGGATACGATGATGAGGCAACCAGACAGCTCAAGTACCAAGATTTTGAAGATGGCGTGTACAAGGTGATGATTAACAGCCGACTCTTGAATACTGGTTGGGATGACAGCGGTGTTGAAATTTGCATTGACTGCTACAAGACTCGCAGCCTTACGACTTGGATTCAGCGCATAGGCCGCATATGGCGCATTCATCCTGATAAGGAGCGAGGTATTGTGCTTGACCATGCAGGCAATCTGTCTCACTTTGGCGCTTATCCTGAGTCTTTTGTGCCTTCTGAGTTGCATTCAGGCGAAAGAAACTTTGATGAGCGCAAGCAGGTCAAGAAGGAGGAGAAAGAGCCAGTGGTTCACAACTGCAAGCAGTGTTCAGGAGCCTTTACAGGATTGCGTTGTAAATGCGGATGGGAGTTACCTATAGGTACGCCGACACTCAAGGATGACGGCACACAGCTCGTCAAGGCTGAGAACTTGTCACCTGCTGAGGCAAGGCGCAAGACGCTTACAAAGGAGCAGAAGCAAGAGTGGTATTCATCTCTTCTACATTACGGGTATCAGCACAACTACAAGAAAGGCTGGGCTTACCATAAGTACATAGATGCTTTCTCCTGCGCTCCGAATGGCCTGAAGCAAGTAGTCCGAGAGCCTATCCCAGAGGCACTGAGCTGGATTAAGAGCCGACAAATAGCGTGGAGTAAGCGGACATGGTAAACGAATGGTATCAGCCAGTATTAGATAGGCTCGACAAGGTAAGACAGCTAGGCACTAACAAGTGGACTGCCTGCTGTCCTGTACATGATGACAGCAATCCAAGCATGAGTGTCAATTTGCATGACACGCCAGAAGGTCAAAAGCTCGGTATGTATTGTTTTTCTTGCGGTGCAAAAGGTGATAATGTGGTAGAATCGGTAGGACTCAAAATAGGAGACCTGTTTGAGCGTGATAAAGACTTTGAGCCAGATCATCACTATCTACTTAGAAAAACTGTAGAGAATGATGATTTCTATATTTTGATATATGAGACAGATAAGTCTAAAGGCAAGAAGATTCGCTATAAAGATCACAAGGAATACGTGGCAGCAATGGCTCGCAGAGAGCTAAGGACTGCGGCAGGTATTCCTCAAACTATTATTGAAGTTGAGAAGGAAGAGTTCTTCTAATGGCAAGACCTGCGCGAGTGTTTACAGATGATGAGGTAGAGCTGGTTGAGAAACTAGCACCGTCACTAACCCAGCAACAACTTGCTGATTATTTCTGCATATCTATCAACACCTTAAAAGAAATTATGCAGCGTGACTCACGAGTTTCTGACAGCTACAGCCGAGGTCTGACCAGAGCTGGCATAATGATGGTCGAGAAGCTCTATGACAAGGCGATGGAAGGCGATCATCCAAGCATGAAGCTATGGCTGTCTCAGCGGATGGGATGGACAGAGAAGAGCCGCACAGAGCATACAGGTGCAGACGGCAAGCCTATTATGATGGACATGGACACACACTGGACGATAGAGGTGATGAACGATGCCACTGAAGAGCGGTAAGAGCAAAAAGACCATCTCCAAGAACATCAAGACAGAGATGGCGGCAGGCAAGCCGCAGAATCAGGCTATCGCTATCGCAATGGCTAAGGCTAAGAAGAAGAAGAATACTGTGAAGTACGAATAATAGAAGAAATAAATTAATTTTTTTAAATCATAAGCAGGAGACTCTATGCAATATGATGATCTAGCGAAACTCGTACTCAGAAGACGAGGCAGCATGGGCATCAGGGCAGCAGCAAATGAAATCGGAATTAGCCCTACAACGCTTTCTAGAATTGAGCGCGGACATATCCCAGACAGGAAGACTCTGGACACCATATGTGAATGGCTTGGAGAAAAGCCGGCAAAATTCACGGGTATAGGCGAGTTGCAAATCGCCTTTAAAGCGAAAACAGCAATCTCTCCGCAAACGTCTCAGTCGCTAGCGAATCTTATAGAGCTGGCGCGAGATCAATTTAGTAACATTGAACCAGAAGGACACCGTTAGTAGTGAAACGCGGATTTAAGTCCCAGTGTGAAAAACGAGCAATTGAACTCCGCAAGCAATTGGGACTTGAATCCACATCTATGGTTCGTGGCGGTCTTGGTATTCCGTTGGTGATGGGCACAGACTTTCGCATTGCCCGGGCAACTACCCGAACGGCTACTGGCTGGAGCATGATTCCGAAGAACAAGAACGGCAAGATGATGCGTGGTGCAAAATTAGCGAGTTAGAGACAAGGATAGAAAATATCGAAACGCGTCGCCGCGAAGAATCTAAGGTAGATGAAAAAGTGATAATGGAGTTAATTGAGCGTGTAAATTATTTAGATGCGCAGGTGGAGGGTAGATAGTGGCTACAACCGTCTTTGACGTGCTGAACGAAAAATTAACAGAGCTTAAAGGCTCTAGCGAAGAATTCTTAACCTCGGGGGGTCCTAAAGACTTTGCCGAATATAAGGAGGTGTGCGGTGTGATTCGAGGTCTAAACGCTGCATTAAGAGAAGTAGGCGACCTTTCGCGTAACTATATGGATGACGAAGATGACTGAAACAGTAACGGTTAGTGGGGTCGGCGCTGACGCGTCCGTATCTTCCACAATGACTGCATTAGAACAAAAAAGAAGCGCACGTATCGA
>Ga0222715_10000616_pt1 | contig 35597 bp, 47 predicted proteins | sample C33_9DmetaG_FD_165056 | JGI IMG/M metagenome (GOLD analysis project Ga0222715, IMG submission 165056) | Estuarine water microbial communities from San Francisco Bay, California, United States - C33_9D | ecosystem: Environmental > Aquatic > Marine > Unclassified | place: USA: California...
AAAATTACCTGCAGTTTTTTGTTTTTCTAAACAACACTTGCTAATACTACTATAACATATATTTAATTCTTTTGATGCTTCCATCTGTGAATTAAACTCTTTTATTTTATTCATTTGTAAATCATATTGAGCTACTTTTTTAGTAGAATTAGACAATCCACTATCAACCTTATGTATTTGGTTTTCTTGGTTAGTACACCATTCTAAATTCCATTTACACACATTTTCTTTGTTTCCGTCAATATGATTGACTTGTTCTTTATTCTCCGGATTTGGTATAAATATCTTTGCAACCAACCTATGTAGTAAATATTGTTTAGGTGCGATTGAAACCCATAAATAACCACTTGCGTGATTAGACCCTTCTGTAATTCTACCTTTATGATTTTTAACTCTTCCATAGTTTGATATTTTATATCCTTTTGTTCCATTTATAATTTCACAAGGAATATCTTTCCATTCTTCATCATCATATTTATTTTCAAATTCATTAGAATATTCCCATTTATAACCAAATGCAGTTTTTCTTATATATTCTTTATTTTTACAAGGACCATGCCGACCATATGCTTTTCCTTTACGACAAACAGCGGTTATTTTAGTTTTTATACTATTTCCACCATTAAAGTCTTTTACCCTTGTTAAATTATTATCAAAAATCCATTGTGCGGCAAACTTTATGGTTTTATAATATTCTAACTTTTTATTAGTGTCTTTATCAATTCTCCAAACTGGTCTTGAAGAAACTAACTCTTGAATTTCTTTTTTACATTTTCGTTTATGATTATTTTGTTCAGTAGTAGTTGCCCATTCAAGATTACTTAAATTATTGTTTAATTTATTATGGTCTTTATGATTAACAGTTTCTTTGTTTAATGGATTGGGGATAAAAGTTAAAGCAACTAATCTATGCATTTTACAAGATTTTCTATCACCATTATCATTAGTTAAATTAATGCATAAATATCCCGATTTAATACCTGGATTTAATATACGCTTTGTTATTTTATTTTTTATATTTCCAAAACTACTAATTTCATAATTTTTGAAATTATCTAATGTTTTCCAAACTTCGTCGTTCATATTTACTATGAATTTAATTAAATCAATTTTTATATAATTTAATTAAATCAATTTATAATTAATGTTATTTTTCAATTTTCATAATTTCCTAAAATTATACCATATTATTAAATAATAATTTAAACTATTTATTACTTAATAAATGGAAGATAAATTAGAAAAAGGTTATGGAGTTGTAATAGAAGATATAATAGAAAATGTATTTATAACTCTTGCATTAGCATTTTTCTTTGAGAGTAAAGTACCAACGTTGAAAAAAGCTATAATAATAACAATGGTTACAGTATTTTATTGGATAGTTATATATAAATTTTTAAGACCTCTTTATTCTTGAACAACGTTTTTAAGATAAAAACTTTCGCCTGATATAGCAAAATTAATTAGTTGTGCAGGACTAAAAGTATCTCCTTTTAATTTAATTTTTTCTGATAAAAGCTTATTAAAATAATTATAATATATTTCTCTTATTGTTTCTTCTGATGCGTTTTCTAGAATTATATGGTGATCAATTCTACCAGGTCTAACAAGGGCGGGGTCTAACTTATCGTAATGATTGCTCGATATTATTAATATTCTACCTGGGGTTTCATTTATACCGTCTATTATGTTTAGTATGTCTGACAAAGTTATAGTCTTGTCTGATGAATTATTTTTAATTAAATTTTTAATTTTCTTAGAACTAACTTTTTCTAAATCAGGTTCTGTATCAGACTCAGAATCTGTTTCTGGTTTTCTCTTTTTAACTATGTCTCCCATGCAATCTATGTCTTCTATTAGTATAATTTTATCTTGAAATTTAATGCTATTTTTTTGGTTATCTTGTGTATAAGTTGATTCAAAAAATATTTCATATAACTCTTCCGCGTTATTAATTTTGTTCAACGGTATTACTATTATATGTCTTTTTAGATGATTAGCTATACTTTTAATTATAGAAGTTTTACCAGTTCCAGGTGGACCCGAAAGAGCTATTCCTAATGTATACGAATTTCCATATTTTTCATAAAAAGCTTTATTGTTATTAAAAAAGTTAATTTTATTTAATAGTTCGGCTTTTTGATTAAAGAATAAATTATTAAAAGTTCTATTAGATGTAAATTCGTATTCTTTCCACATTATTGACTTAAAAGAATTTCTACTATTTTCTTGTTTATTCAGCATATAAATAAACTTTTTGTTTTTTCTATAATTATTTCTTTTGATTTCATAGTTACTTTTGATTTCTTCGATGAAATTTTTAATATCAGATAAAGACTTTTTATATGAGAATATTTCTATAGTTATTATTTCAGATTCAAATTTTTTAGAGTCTTTTTCTTCTAGATCATTATACATATCTATTTTACAATAGATCTCATCTGCTAACTTGAATTTATCGCTTTGATTAACTACAAATACATTAGTTTCTATTGTAGCTCTTTCATCTGAGTCTATATTATAATCATAATCAAAAGTAGAAATTTCTTTTATACAATTTATGTATTTATAGTCTGTTTCTCCAATGTATTCCCAAAGAGCTTTAAAACGTGTTGAAAATAGATCAGTATAAAAAGTTTTAAATTCAGACTTTAATCTTTTACCTTCGATAGTTACAGTATTTTTCTTAAAATAAAATGCGTGTAAATTAAAATTTGATAAAAATCTTGTTATTTGTCTACTATTTCTATAAAACATGGTAAATAAAACAAATAATATAGCAAAAAAAGTATTGTTTTCAGATGTATTTCTATTAGAATACATCATGTGTAACTGTAAAAACGACAATAAATCTTCTTGCATACTCTAAATTTTAATAAAAGTAATCTTTTAATGCTTTTATTAAAATATTGCTTATTATCAAATGATAAAGGTAAAGAGTTTTAAGAAACTTAAATCTGGTAAGAAAAAGTATGAAATTACATTCGAGAAAAACGGGAAGACTTATGTGCGTAAATTTGGCGCCGCCGGAATGTCGGATTTCACAATCCATAAAGATCGCGAAAGAAGAGAAAGATACATTTCTCGTCACAAGAAAGATCTTAGAACAGGAGATCCAATGAAACCCGGATTTTTATCCATGTATATTCTGTGGAATAAACCAAGTCTAAAGGCCAGTCTTGCTGATTATAAACGTAGGCTTAATGTTTACAATAGAACAGGTAAATTTCCAACTGGTATTTCTGGAAGTAAAAAGTTATCTTTTGGAGCTACAGACCCTTGTTCATCTGAGGCATTGCGTAATTTGCCAGAAGATATACAGCAGGTAATAAAACAGCAATGCGCTGCGAGTATTATTCAAGGTGTTGGGAAAAAAATGGATCCTAAAAGATCTTTATTTGAAACTCTTAAAATAAAAGGTCTCCAAAGATACCAAAATTCTGCAAAAAGAACAAAGAATCCACGTGAAAATATGCATTTTATAAATAAATTGTGGACTAATTTAGATCCAGTTAATGATTTTACTGCAAAATGGTTAACAAGAGCATCTAAAGTACTTGTTAAGAATGATTTTGACTTTAAAACTAGAAACTTTTGGTGGAAAGTAATAGAAAATCAGATTCAAGCTATGACAGAAATAGAAGAAGATGGAGACCCATCTGAAGGTTTACCTCCAAATGAATACATATATTATGAAAAGTGTCAGACTGCTATTATGATAATTTTAAATAAAGTAGGGTATGCTATAACAATTGATGATATCGACGAAGGTTGGGCTGACGAAGCATTAAGATTTTGGAGATCTAAAAAAACTAATACATTCGGAAAAAAAAAGACCACATTCGGGAAAAAAAAGACCCCCTTCGGAACAATAATTCCATTCGAAGAAACAAGTCTTAGAAAATTACCCACCGATCTTCAAAACTTAATTCAAAGAGATGTATCGTCTTCTGACATCCAAAGAATACAAAGAGGCAGAAATGTAAGAAAAATACCTGCTAATATGATGACTAAAAGATTTCTTAAGCAGCTTCTTTGGAGGATGAATGCTGAACATGAATCTCCAGAGTATGCAACTGAACAAATGACATCAGACTACGGAGAGCCTTGGCTTATTTTAAATCCAGGTAGAACAGGGACGGCACAATGGCTTTATTACGCAGCTGATATATTAACAGCCAAAGATTTTGATGATGATGATCTCTGGTATTTATGTTTAGAACACGTTGTTGATGAATTTGTGGATTTAGACCCAGACATTAATGTATATCAGGGTCAAGTAGCTGCAAATATAACAGCATCTCAGGACAATGTAGAAGTACTTTTGGGTAAAATAGGACATTACATAGATTATGATGAACCTAGATGGTACAATAGGGCTTTAGCTTGGCTTAAAGAAGAATATGCTACTGGAAATGCTTTTGGTAAGAAAGGAGGCTCTAAGATACCGAATAATGTAATAAATAAAAAATTATACGCTTCTATAAAAGCCAAAATCAAAAGATCTATAAAAGGAAGAAGATGGGGCGCATATGATTCAGGAAGACTTGTAAGAGAATATAAAGCAGCCGGAGGAGGTTACACTGGTAAAAAGGGAAAAACAGATCTTGGAAGATGGTATAAAGAAAAGTGGGTAGACGCGTGTGCTTGGCCAAAAAGAAAACCATGTGGAAGAAAAACAAAAGAAAAGATAGCTTATTGTCGTCCAAGTAAACGTATAGATTCAAAAACGCCAAAACTTGTGCAACAGTTAACAAAAGCTCAAATAAAGTCTAGGTGTGCAAAAAAGAAAAAATCTCCTATGAAACGCGTAACTAAATTCGGACAAACAACACCAGATGAAGAAATTGGCAATGGATGGGTTATACACTGTAATTTTATTCCTGGAATAGGACCTCATGCAACATTAAGAAGAAAAGATATAGCTGGGCCTACGCGCGATACCGACCATGCTTTTAGATATGGAATTAAATATGCTGGTCAACCCCCCGAATTTTGGTCTAGTGGTCCTCTAGCAAAGGGTTTACCAAGTCAACAGTTTCAAAATTTATTGATGAATTATTATTATAAAAAATGCGGAGGATGGCATCTAGCAAAATTACCTCCTGCTTCTCCAGCCCCTGGTTATCTTCAATTTGGAGCAACTCAAGAAATAGTAGACAAAATGAGACAACAGATGTATAATCAAATAATGGCATCAAGCGATGTATCAAGAGGAATTGAAAACACTATTTCTAAAAGATGTAAAAGAGGATTTCAAGATTCTTTCTGCCAAACCATATTTACAGATTTACTCTTATCAATTTACTTTACAATAGTTAAAAATTCAGTATTAACTGACAATAGAAAGCAAAATATTTCAGAAATGGAAAAGTTTATACCAAATAATTTCAAACCAACCTTATTAAAAATTAACAAATCTCAGTTTTCAAAAATAGATGAAATGTTATATTCTTTACAAGATCATACATATGGTACTTTTAAGAATGCAAGAGTAGCAAGTCTGATTTATGAGTACATTCATGTTAAGTAATTAAACCCAAACAATGATAAATTATAAATTATTAATTATTGTTTTGGTTATAATATTTTACTTTATTTGTTTTCTTAGTTTCCATTTTTCTACATATTCTTTATAATTTTTTCCATTCATATCATTAAATCCAATAACAGTGCTTAACTGTTTAAACAAACTTTCGCTCATTGGATGAGTGTCTGTTTCTATATTCTTTTCAAAATTAACATTAGTTCCCGAAATAGAAACACTTGTATACTTCTTGTCGTCCATGTTTTTACTAACTATTTTTAAACTTTATATTAAATTAAGAAGAAGATCTTATAAGATATATTTTTCCAGAGCTTGCATGATCATAGTAAACAGCCCCGGGTGCGTTCCATTGCCAAGCAGAGCCGCCAGCCCAACCTCTGTGATTTGGATTCCACATATTTGTAACCGCCCTACAATCTCCGCCGCAGTCAGTATCACTTAGTGTACGTCCTAGGGCTATTTTATCTTTATTTTTAAGATAATCTCCTTTTGGTTGATATAAACTGGAAGCTGAGCTTGCCGCAGCAGATATAGCGGCGCTTTTTGCAGTTGCAATTTGTTGCGTTAGAGAGGTTTTTGTATCATTTATAGACTTGGTAAGATCAGACTGCATCTTGGATATATAATCATTAATATTTTTAACAGTGTTATCTGATAAAATTATATCCCCACCCTGAGTAATCCCAACTATTCTACCACTTGTGTTATTTCCTGTTATCATAGAGAACTCTGGTTTGAATACTAAAATAGAAGCAATTATTATAGCTAGAGCAATTCCGATGTAAATTAAAAATGTGCGCATTGTTTATTAATATAAAAATATATTTTATTTTATTTTAATATAAAATGGAAGATGTTATACCCGCTCTTGGGGCTGGAATAATTTCAACTATAATTTGTAATCCATTGGATACGCTTAGAGTAAATTATCAACTCAATAATAGTATACATTTCAATGTAAGATATTTATACAGAGGAATAAGTTATGGTATAATAGCTGTACCATCTTTTTGGACAATTTATTTTCCGTTTTATAAAAAACTCAAAGAGACTGATTTACCAAAACCTGTTGCATCTTACGTATCTTGTTGTACTGCAAGTACATTCACTACACCTTTTTGGGTTTTACGCCAGAGGTTACAAACTGGAAAAACTTTAGAAAACATAAATATTTATAATTGTTACAGAGGTCTTTTACCTACATACATTATAAACTTAAATTTTACAATTCAAGTTCCACTGTATGAATATCTTAAAGATAGATCAAATAATTCTACCTTTAATACATTTTTAAACACTGCAATATCAAAAACAGTTTCAAGTTGTGTATTTTATCCAATTGATACAATTAGAGCTAAACTAAGAAATTCTGACTGTATTAGAAATATGAGAATTGTAGACTACTATAGAGGCATCAGTATATATCTTCTTAGAAGTATACCTTATCACGCTACTGTTTTTTGTTCATTTGAATTTATAAAAAATTTGATGTAACTCATAGCTTGTAGATAACAATCGGCTAGATCGTCTTTCTTTTTATGCTTTTCAAAAAAAGATTCATGAGTAGATATTAGTTCTCTTGTGTGAACAATTCCTAAATTTTTATTTTGTCTATATTTATCTTTAGTTTTGTGTTCTATTTTAGTATCACAACACTTAAGTTTGTACTTAGCTGGATAAAATATTACTTTACAGTTTTTAGATAGCTCGTGTTGTATTCTTAATACAAAATATACATATAACGCAGTTGATATATTTCTCATCTTTGGATTGAAAGATGGCTGTTTTTCCAGTAGAACTATATCAGCTTCAGTTAAATATTCTAGTGAATCTATTTCTTGTATAACTCTTAGTGTTTCATTTTCTCCACTGCAATCTAAGACATTCCAATCAAGTATACATTTACATTCTGAGTCAATCATACAGTATGCTAAATTTTTAATACCAATGTCGAAAGAAAGTATAATCATTAATATTAATTATATAGTTTTATTTTTTAAATCTATTAATCTCCTGTACAGAATCTTCTTCTATAAACTGTTTCAAAAAAATCAGGGTAATAATCAAATTCATAGTTGTCATCGCTACAGTATTCGTCAGTCTGCGTATTATTATCTATAAGACTCCTAGAAAGCTCCAAATCTTCATAAATTTGTTTATCTTGAAAACAAGAAAACAAACAGCCCATTATTTATTTATATTAATGAGAGGTTTTATATCTAAAAGTTGATTTTTCTTTTTATTTGGTTTTTTTACACCATTTATATCATTTATGTCCCATGATATAAAAATTTTATCGTTACCTAATATTACTGTGCAAAATCCTTCTTTTTTAAATGTATAATATAAAAATGCCGTAACGTCCGCTACGTTATAGACTGGTGCACCAAAAATATAAGAAGGAACTGTATAGACACATCTCATTTCTCCGTGTTTTGCCAAATGAGTTATTTTTTCTGTAAGTTTATTTAAAATATCTTGTTTAAGCGCTACATAACGAGAGTGTTGTCTCTTTTGTAAATTTATAACTTCTTTTAAAGAAGACATCTATAATATTATAAAAGAATTTAAACTATTTAAAAAAGCGTAGGTTCTTTCTTATCGTCTTCATCATCGGAGACTTCTTCTTCAGAATCATCTTCTATTTCTTCTTGTTTATTTATCTTAAACGCATTGTCTTTCTTATTTCTAAGATCTTTAAAATCTTCAATTTCTGGATCAGGCTCTGGTTCTGGGTCTAAATCTTCTTCTGGTTTATTAAATGGTAATTCATCTTTTAGAGTACCCGGTTCTATTTTTTTAGAAATAGGCCTCTGGATAGGTATTATAGGTATATTTTTCTTAACATCCGCGTCGTCATCAACTTCTTCATCTGAGTATTCATTTAAGTCTGGTTCTTGCTCTACTATATCTTCGTTATCAGGATAAGCCGGTTCTTCTTCATCAAAAACCCCCGATAAATATTCATTTAGAATGTATTCTATAGGTATTTGATTTGCTATTGTTTCATTTATAGACCCGTTGATTATTTCAAATATTTTAGTTTTATTGTCTTCTATTATATCTGGTGTATAATAAATACATTCAGAACAATTGATTATTATTTTATGTAAAAATGTATTTAAATTTGGTACTTTTATTTTAACAGATTTATCGTCACTCTTGAGTCTAACGCATGCTAAAATCTTAACATGACTAACAAAAATAGCTGTTACCAAGTCCATTAAATATGGATATTTAGAATTAATAGTGTGTAGTTTTTCATCAAGTTTAAAACTTGCCCAATTTGGAACAGCTTTTAGTTCTTTTTGAAAGTTAGAGTATGAAACAAGTCTACGAATGTTATTTTTTTGAGACTCTGTATATATCTGTTTAATTATATCATATATACCACCTTGAATAGTAGATATCAATTGTTTTGTATATTCTTCTTTTGCTGCAACTAATACATTAACATTAAGGGTTTCAGCCATGTTTATAAGATATAATTATTTTTAAAAGTTCAATTTAAACTTCAAAAAAATAATTATATAATTATAAATATGTGTACTATCTCTAAAAAAAGAGTGAAATGGAGCATAGAACCCGAATTTATAAAACAGATTAAGACATCGTTGAATAACGACAAGGATGAAAGAGCTGGGGTCCTTCTGTTTACAGACACCAATTGTAAAGATGGAGTTTGTGATAAAACCAGCACTAAATTTAGGATAAATAAAGGAAATGGAGCTAGTGTATATACACCAAGTGGTATTATAAATTTTCATACTCATCCAAGAAGTGCTTATTTAGGCGAAAACGCTGTTTATGGTTGGCCATCTGGGGAAGATATGCGTCAGTGCATAAATTTTGCAAAAGATGGAACATTAATTCATATAGTATTTACCCTAGAGGGCGCTTATATAATCAAGATCAATAAAATACTTAATCAAAAAGATGCAAAAATAATGGAAGAAATGTTTAAAAACACGCATATATACAGGAGTGCAAATCAAGCTACACAATTAAAAAATTTCAGGGAAACCTTTGGAATACCAGGAAAGACTACAAAAGAAATATGGTTAAAACTTGCAAATAATATGACATTAAATAAATTATACACGCTACATAATTTAATTAATGATAAAAGATTGAAGGTACCTGATAATAATGAGAATATTTTTGAAGTAAGTTTATCACCTATAAATAATACATTAACTTTTAGTGCTAATTATATACCTGAAAAATGCCACATAATGAATTTTAAGAACAACTGATCTTCTGGGAAGATTCTTGATCTACCTTAATTATTTCAAGTGTTTCATAAAAGTTAATAAGTAATCCATTTGAACAATTAGTATTTTTAAGATACTTTCTGAGTTGCATTATTTCCTTTGAAGCAAGCCTAGAGTTTTGAGACTTTAATTCTAGTATGTATTCTATATTTCCCATTTTATCATATATGACAATGTCTGCTCTTTCGAAACCTACATAAACGCCTTTATAATGTATAGGAATCATAACTTCTGTTTGAACAAGATAACCACATAAATTTAATTCTACATATAGAGCAAATTGATATATATTTTCTCTATAATGGTTTCCAAGTTCACTTTCTACTGTACGTATACACTTTAGTATTTCTTCCATAATAAGTTATATAAATATTGTCTTTAAATTATTCTTTTCTGGATCTTTTTTTACAATCTTCTAGTGTTTTATCCAGAAGTCTTTTGTTCCATTTAGACTTTTCGTAGCTAGCTTCGTAATAGTATTCATTATCAGAATCATTTTCATTGAAATTTTCAGGTACATTCATTTTATAATTCATCATTTGTTTTAGAATGTCTAGATATTCTGGATGAAAACTTGTATCTTTGTTTCCATCAAATGTAATTATATATTTTTCACTTGTTAACCAATCTTCGTGGTATTTTTCGCACATCTTAAGATACTCTTCTGTTATAGGTGTTTCTCCTGATCTAGATCGTTTCAACACCCTAGAATGACAATTTTTAAAATCTGTTTTAATGTAGATATATAAAAAACTAGGAAGATCTTCTAGAAAATGATCAAACCACTTATTATAAGATTGAAATTCTATTTGATTAATTTTTCCAGAGTCGTATAACATTCTAGCAAATACATTATAATCAGAAAATACAGACCTTTCCATTATGATAGTGTCATCGCTTTTAGCTTTTTTAATTGCTTTTTTAAGATTTACAAGCCTTGATATATAAGCAGTCATTTGAAAACAATAAGAGTATTTTTCAGGGCATTTATAAAAGTGTTCTAACAGATTACCATCGTTGTCTTTAATATTTTCCCAATCTTCAACTGGTTCGTCCACGAATATAACATTGGCACGGTGTGGTTTGTTGTAGTATTTTGAAAAATGATCTTTTAGATATTTACAAAATGTAGATTTACCAGAACCAATGTTACCCTCGATTGAAAAAATCATTATTATAATTATTAATACATTTTATCTTTATAGCGTTTTAAAATAGACAGATTTCGTCTAATTTTTTTGATAATGGGTCCCCATCTATTGGGTTCTCATGATCTGGTAAGTCTTTTATCATGTATTCATCAAATTTAAAAACCTCTTCTTTTTCTTTTGGTTTCTTAATCTTAAATTGAGAAATCTCCCATCTAATAAAGAAAGAATGTTTAGTATATACAACCGCGCTACATTTTAGTAGTGTTATGCCTTCTATCTCTGAAGGAAGATCCTCTACATTCACCTGGTCTCTTTTTGTTTCATAAAAATAGGTATCTTCGTCATAAAAACAATGTAATACATTATTAACAAGAGCCTCTTTATAAATAGATTCACAATCTTCCACGTTTATTTCTTTACCAAAGAAATCATTACTTTTTTCAGATGTAATTTCTATAACAGCTTTTGAAACTTCTCTTATAAAATTAGCAGTCTCTTCATCGATTACAAGCTTTGCTTTGTTTTTATCTTTATTTAATGTAAGAGTATTTTTACCCACTTGTAAGCTTATTTCAGAATTTTTATACATTACCTTTGAATAATAAACATTTTTATTAGTATTTACCGGATCGTAGACTTCAATTTCGTCTTTAACAGTACCCATATTTTAATTATCTTTTATATTTTAATTAAAATAATGGAACGAATGTTTTATTTAACAAGAAGTAAGCTTTTAAGATTAAATTGGCCTTTATAACATGTAAAAGAACATATCATTTTCCCCTCTTTTTTAATATTTTTAACATTAATCAATTTACTATTTTCATCGTAAAATTTACTAGTTTCTGTTAAATTTACTATAATATTTTCATTTCTCATACAATCAGATGCGATATCTGTTATTTTAAATAGTCTATCTATATATCCACATATGTTCATAAATAAATTATGAGACTCAGAATGTTTATTTATATTTAATTGCAAAGAAGTTTCTTTTAAATTATACATTATAATAGGGCTTTTAATTTCTAATGTTTCTTCTTTATTCTTAATTGAAAAATCTTCGCATAATCTTAAGTCCAATAAATTAATTTTTTTATAAGATAGCATCTTACTTATATAACTATAAATTAATTTATTAGCATTAACGTATAATTTATACGATTATGTATACATACCAAATGGAGGAGAATCTTGTTTCCCCTTTTTATTTTCTACAAAAATAGCTAAAGCTTCTTTGAATTCATCTATAGATATATTATATAAATTTTCCTTTCCAAAATTATTACGAGCATTTATGAATATAGCTTTTTCTATTATATTATTGATGTCTCCACCGTTTCCAGTAAATAAAGATAAATTTGAACTTATAAGTTTAATTAAATCGTCTTTTTCACAGCTTGTTTCCCATTCTTTTTCTTCTATACATTTAAAATATATTTCAGACAATTCTGATGCTGTATAGTTTTCAATGGTAAATGTCCAGGGAAATCTTCTTCTAAGACCAGGATTTAAAGAAAAGAAACATGAATCTAATTCCTTTTTATAACCGGCTATTATACATATTATTTTATCTACATTTTCTGTTAAATACTGGTTAATTGTATCGACACACTCTTTTGCATACATATCTTCTTGACCAGAATTTGAGCCAAGAGAATAAGCCTCATCTATTAACATTACACCATTTTTACATCTATCGAGAGTTTCCATTGTTTTAATAGTTGTACCTCCGAGGTATTCAGAAATTAAATCCGCACGCCTAACAACATTAAACTTTGTCTTTTTAAATATTCCCAATTTTGAATAAATTTTAGATAATATATGAGAAACCGTTGTTTTACCAGTCCCCGGTGGTCCTTCTAATACAGTATGTAACATTACACTTTCATCTATACCCTGTACAAAATACAGTATTTGATCTATTAATTGAGATTTTAATTTTTTAAGACCTATCATGTTATTAAGGTCTATTAGATCTTGAAGTATATTAGGTAACACATCCATCTTACTTGGGTAAAATCTACGATACCTCCTTTTTGGTAATTTTTTTTCTGAATAATCTTTTATCATTTCTATTAATTTGTCTAAATTTGTTAGATTATAACTTGTAATATCGAACATGTTTTCATCAGAATCTGAATGATGTCCCAATTTCCTTTTCATGTTATAATTACAAATATATTATTTTTTAAAAATATAGAATGACCGTAGATAATTATATATCAGAAATAAATGAAAAAGAAGGTATAAATATACGCAAAATTGTAAAAATATTTGAGAAAAAACTATTGAAATGTTTTAAATTGTACGAAGACAATGTTGGTTTTGAAGACTACAAGATGAATGATTATGATTACATCGTTTTGTATATTCTCTGGACATATGTTAAAAATTTAAAAATTGAAGAATATTTAGTAATAATGTACTCATATTACAAACTAGAAGAATTCTATTTTCCTGTAAACCTTTTTGAATCTCAAAGATGCATAAATATTCTATCAGATACAAATATAATTAATGTACTTGATAAATTAATTAAACAAGATTAAAAAATATTTTGTTACTGTTAAATGTATAGATTAAGATTTTATCAAGATAATATGCCCCCTGTTTTAAGCGACGGAACTAGTGATCTTAGCATTTCAAATTATATTATAGGAGCCCCAAATGATCCTCATTGGAAGTTATATCCAAAAGATCAGTATTTAACTGCTAGAAATATGTTTCCAATAGGTTACGCCTTTACAGACTACCAGGCAGATGCAAATCATTTCATATATTATATGCCTGAAAATAGTGGTCCAACATGGAACTATTCTAGACTTTTAAGAGACCATTTTGAAGTTATTCATGGTTATAGACAGCAAGCAATTCGCGAAAAACAACAAAAGGAAATTCAAGAACGTGCTGAAAAAGTCCAACAATTAAAAGGACTTTTAAATGAACAAAAACAGCTACTTAAAAAATTTAAAGATGAATTGCCAAAGTTGAAGTCTAACAGAGATAGAGCTATAAGATCTGAAACACGATCTGGTACTCCAAGAGAAATAGCTGAAGTAAATTATGATAGAATGAATCCTATGTATGTAAACACAGCTGGTAGTATAATAACCATAGAGTCTAACATATCTACTCTTAAAAACGAACTTAAAAGTTACACAGATTAATAAATGTAAATACATTGTGTATGAAAAATTATTTCACTGACAATTTAATTGTACCAGAAACTGTTTTAAGTATTTATACAACAAAGCAACAGGCTATACAAATTAATAAGATAATTAAAATGTATTCAACTTCAGATTATATTATAACAGATGCAACGGCATGCATAGGCGGTAACTCTTATTATTTCTTAAAAGATTTTAAAAGTGTTAATCTTGTAGAACCAGATATAAACAATTTTAATATATTAAAGGTTAACACAAAGCATCAAATAAATACTTTTAATTGTTCTTATATCTGGATTAAATTTATGTTAAAACAAGATATAGTATATCTAGACCCTCCTTGGGGAGGAGCTGAATATAAATCAAAAAGAAAAATAGACTTGTATTTAGATAATATAAACGTGTTAGACATTATAGATGAAATATACAATTATACTAAAATTGTTGCACTAAAAGTACCAAATAATTTTAATACATTTAGAATACAAAACAAATTCTGGAATTTTAAAATTTACAATATAACAAAAAGTAAAAAATGTATTTATAAAATTATAATTTTTTACAAACCTATTTAAAGAAATATTACATTTAAATGTATAAGTAAAATACCTGTACGGTTGCCCGAGTGGTCTAAGGGGGCAGACTTAAGATCTGCTGGCGTAAGCCGCGTGGGTTCGAACCCCACACCGTACAGATATTTTACTAAATTAAAATGTATATATAATTTTGGTAATGAAGATAGCTATATCAGGGTTTGGAAAAGACAAGAATTTACATAATTTTTTAAAAACACACGGATATATAATTTCCGATGTTGTTTCAGAAGAAACAAGATGCGTAGTAACAAAAGAAAATGTAGATTACATTCAGTTCAAATCTGCTAAAATTAAACATGCAATGATGAAAAATGTGCCAATTTTAAGTTTAGAAGACTCAAATGACAAAACAAATGTTCTCAATGAACTTAAAAAATTAAAATAGTTTAAATTATAATGGCCGTATTCTTACCATTAAGTACAAATTATCATCTTCATTACGAAGAAAACGAGATTAATAATCTTGTAAAGGACCAAGATGAATTAAAGTTTACAGAATATGATCATCAGGTTGTTAGATTATGCATATTTTCTTATATTATAGCTTTGGGATTTTCTACGTTTATTTTATGGCTTAAATGTTAGCTTTTTACGATCTGTGTTTTTAGTTTTAGTTCTCTTAGTTAAAAAATCGTGGTATTTTTTGGCTAATGTGTAAGATTTTTTCTTTTTAGACTTAAGTACTCTAAGTCTTACCATAAGTATCATAGCTACCTGTTTAATTCTTTTATGAGAATACTTACCAGTCTTATAAAGACGTTCTAGTTTACGGATAGTCTTTATAGTATCTGAATAAGTTTTATACTTAATACTTATTGTGTCTTTTGGATTTTTATCTATGTATACGTCAAATGATTTTTTTGGATTTTTTGGATTGAAAAGAAATTGCTTCTTTCCAAAGCATACTTTCCCTCCTCTTGGACCAAGACAACCCTTTTCATTCATTTTAAGAGCTATTGCTATTGCTTGTTTATGAGGATACCCTTCTTTCATTAATTTTTTAATTTTGTATCCAACGGGTGTCATTTATAATTTATTACAGAAAAATTAATAAACTAAAAATTTTAAGACAATAATTGCTAAAAAAATGAATATATTCTTTCTGTCTTTGAACCCGAAGATTTGCGCAATTATGCACTGTGATGCACATGTGCGCAAAATGATACTTGAGTATGCACAAATGTTATGCTCTGCTCATCATATCTGCGGAAAGTATAAAAATCCAAATTTGTACCAAGTTGCTTTTAAAAATAATCCCTGTACAGTATGGGCACGTGCGACTTCTGGTAATTATCTATGGCTTTATAATTTATTTATCAATTTATGCAAAGAATACACTTATAGGTTTGGAAAAATACATTCTTCACAAAAACGTTTAGAACATTGCTTATCTTTTATACCACTGTATATTCCAAATGGTAATATAACAAAATTACACCAAGCGATGCCAGAAAGATGTAAACATCCTCGTGACATCCAAGCTTACCACAACTACTACAATATGGAAAAAACTTATTTTGCAAAATGGACTATAGCAAACGTTCCTTATTGGTATAAAGATTTAAACAAAAATAAAATAAATTAATAATTATAAATGCAACAGTCTTTTGGTCAATTTATAATTACTAATTTTACCATTTCTGTTTTTGTATCTGTTATAGTTTATAAAATTTTTAGTATATTTTTAGATGAACTTATAACCCCATGTGTTTATATGTTTGTTGACCCGGATAGTAATCTAGCTGGTAAAAAAATTAAAATGGGAAACTACACTATAGAATACGGTAAGTCCTTCAGGGACTTTATAGTTTTAGTTTTAATATTACTTTTAACTTACTTCTTGTTTAGTACCAAATAAAAAGCATTGTCTTGTTTGTACATATTCACAACATAAATATTATGCATTTTATAATACTCTATTATGTCAGATCTTATCTTTTTAAATTTTTTATCTAGAAATACACTCTTTAGAAAAGTATATTCATAATCTTCTTCTAGTTCTACTTTATCATTATCCCCATTAAGATCTATATAATACATAAAAGTAAAGTTATCTTCAAGAAGATCGTTTGGCTCTGGAATGCACATTTGTCCAATAAAACTATCATAAGCTTTATTATACATATCTACATATTTATCCTGCGTAGATTGTTTGATATCTTTATCAAAAGGATTTAATATAAAAAATTCCCATCCATTAGTTAGCATTTTTTATATTAAAATAAGCTTTATTTTTAAATCCATTTACATTTACATTTACAATTAATCATCATCTGTGGATTCTTCATCTGAGTAATCTTCATCTTCCGAATCATAATCTTCATCAGAGTCTTCTAAGAATTCTAGATCTGTTTCAGTAACCATTTCAAATTCTTTTTCAACTACTTCAGAATCGTCTACTTCTGGTTTTTCTAGTAGAGGTGGAAAAATTCTAGAAAGTACTTCAATAATTTCAGGGGTAATCTTTGTTTTATTTACACACTTAAATCTTACAAAAAGATCTCCAAAATTACCAGGTTCTCCCAAAACAGGCATTCCAGCCCCAGATATCTTTTTAAGCATATCGTCGTCATCTGCAAAGATGTCAAATGGTTCCCCGGTTACCTTAAAAGTTTTTCCATTTAGATGCTTTATGTAAACCACAGGATTATAAGCTTCTGATATAGAAATTTCTTTTTCTAATAACAGATTATTGCCATCCCTGATAAATTCAGGATGCTCTTCTACATCAAGTGTAACTACCACATCCCCTGTTTCATAGCCTTGTTTTTCATCCGCCATCTTGTTAAATCTAATAGTTTGTTCATCTATCATACCCGGCTCAATCTTAATAGCAAGCTTTTTCTTTTCTTCTTCATAAGAGCCATCAGAGTCTATTTTTTGTCTGCGCAAAGCTAACTTCTTCTTTGCACCATTGTATAGTTCTTCAAGGCTTACAGATAAAGTAAAAGTCATGTCTTTTGTACGGGGTGCAATTGGGTCATCTTCATCGGAGTCATCCGATTCAATTTCTACTACTCTCTTTTTCTTTTCCTTCTTCGTCTGAACCTGTTCATCTGTTACATCAAAACAAATTTTAGAATTTTCTGGTTTAACTGGTGCAGAAACAGCACGTTGCTTCCCTTGTTTTTTACTACTCATTCCCTGTGTTAACATTTCTGGCTTAACTACCTCTGTTACAGACTTTGTGATTTTTGAAATGGCACTTGTCATTTCCTCTTCTGAAAGTTTCTTTCCGGACTTTAATTCAGCAGGTGGTTCAATCTGACTCGCTACTTTTTGAGCTATTTTCATAATCTGGCTAAAATCAGGAAGCTGCTGTTGGTCCATTTTAATTTTAAAAAATATTTAATTTAGTAATTACTACCGCATATAAATTACTTTTTACTTAGGTCTATTTTTTCCTTTTTATCACTCTGTTCTACAAATGTTACACCTTTACCATATTTAACTCCTCCTGTTTCTTTCTTCGCAGTTTTAACAGGTTTATTTGCAATTAGATCATTTAGCTTGTCGAATGCAGATTTGCCTTTGTAAATTTTAGATGGGTCATTATTTATTATAATAAGAGGAACTACATCTACGTTTATTTCAGTCTCGATTTTGTCTTCTTTTATGTTTATGTATTCTAATTCAGCATCCTGTAATTTACTAACCTGAATTAAAAAATCTGTAGATGCTTTACAATTAGGATGATAAACAACAACTATATTCAAAGAGCCCATTTTAATTTAATAGTTTCATTTAAAAAATAAATTGCAAACGTGTTTATCTTCTACGTCTAGCAGCTGTATATATATTTTTAACTGAAACTGGTTCTTGTTTAACAGGTTCTGGAACAGGTTCTACTTTTGGAGCTTCTTGTGCTTCCGGTAATTCTTTTAGAAGTTTTTTAGCTTCTTTTAATATATCCGAGTCTATTTTACTCTTTTTAGCTCTTACAAAGTACTCCGCTAATTGTTTTTTGTCTTTATTTTCAATGGCGGCGAGTATTATATTTGTTATTTCTGTTTTACTTATTATCTTTTTTGGATTCTTAGTTTCATATTCTTCTATAACATCTGGTAGTGTTATTGTTCCTATTATTTTTGAAAACATATCATTTATGTCTATTTTATTTTTAACTGCAAATTCTATTGCGTCTTTTTCTGCATTGACTTTATCTGTAATGTAGTATATAAAAGTATCATCTGTTGAAAGAGTGCTAAACGCTGTTCTTGATATAGCTTCGAATATATCACCACGGTTTATCAATGGTTTTCCGTTTAATAAAGAACTTGGATTTATAAAATTAGTAGGAACATTTGTCATCTTAATTATTTCTTCTTTTTTAATAAGTTCATCTTCTACTTGGGTATAAGTTATATTTTTATCATACCAATAATAACCAGGAAGGTCACTAAGAAATGGTAAGTCTTCATTTTTAACAAGGCAAAATATGGGAACGGCCCTTGTTACAATTTCGCTACTCTTTCTTCTAAATTCTTCTTTTTCTAGTATTATTATTTCACCTGTTTCTTTTATTTCACAAGTATAACTGGCATCGTCTGAATGATACTCTTTTGGTATAACTACATCCCCGTTTACTGTGTATTCAGAACCAATAATTATATTTTTCATTGGTAATTTTAAACTAGATGATGTTAAATTATATATTGTAAAGTCGGTATAACCTTCTGTGATATTTTTTTGAAGTTTAGATACATTATTAGATGGTTTTAACAAATCTTCAAACTGATCTATTAAAGAATAACTTTTTATTTCTGTTTTTTCTTCTGGTATACTCTGAAGAACTTTCTTTGGTTTGCTTAAAACTTTATAATAGTTTAATAGTCTGGTTTTTTGCTCCTTAGACAGTGTTTTAATTTCTTCTTGGGTCAATTCTTTTAACTTTGTTAGTTCTTCTACGTATTTAATAGATTTATCTACAGCAGTTTGCCAAAGTTTGTTTTTAGAAAAATCCTTAAACTTTACTTTGTTTATATCAAAGCTTTTAAGTTCATCAGACTCTACTATAATTCCTTTACATTTTTCATTTAACCATTTGCATTTAAATTTAAGACCCTTTACATCTAGAGAATAAGAATTTGGATCATCACATGAAGTTTTGGTAGTGAATCTTGAACAAGTATTAATTGAGTCTATTGTTTTTTTCTTTATTTTTTTAATAGGAACCCCTTCTCTAAAAATTTTACTTTTGCCTCTCGAATCTTTATATTCAATATTAATATAGCTGTCACTTGTTATATTATTATCTCTCGAAGTTTTTTGAAAGATACATGGACCTTCTATTATAATAAAACCATTGTCTACTCTCTCTTTTAGATCTTCGCTATATATAGGAACGGTGTCAATGTTAAAATCAAAGGGGACTCCGTATGTTCTAACTTCATCTTTTATTACAGTGTACACTTCTCCGGGGTCCTGAACTCCTATTCTTGGTCTGAATGTATACATCACTGTCTTTGTAGGAACTTTAAGGTATTCATAATAAGTATTGTATTCAATGGGGTTAAAATTTATTTTTTCAACAACAGTTTCTTTTTTATTGTAGTTTCTCATAAACTCCATTATACTTTTATAAAGTTCAAATGAGTCTTCTAATAAGTCTAGATTAAATATAATAGCAAGTTGTTCTAAATCGTATCTAGTGTAATTTTCACTTAAAATTGTTCCATCTTCTGAATATGTATTAAACATCGGATAAAAACCTCCGTAAATGTAATAGTCTCCGACTTTAATATAATCCGGTGTATATTCTCTCCCGTGTCTAATTTTAACAGGCTTTTCTACACTAACTATTGGTGGTTTATATGTACTATAAGCTATAACAGTGAGTTTTTCGAGTTGTTTTTTTAACTTGGCCGTTTTAATTATTCTTGAAGCTTTTAGATATATTTCGTTTAGTGAAGTAGATTCTTTATTTACTTGTTCCATTATAGATCTATCATAAGCGTCTATTTCTGTACCTCTTAAATTTCTAATGTAAGATAGTATTTTATCTGAATTTATATTTTCTGAGAAAATCTTTAAGCGCTGAATATCAACAGTAGCAAATTCGCCCTGTGTAACTAAAAATTCTGTTATAACAGGGGTTAACACATTTGGTTCAAATGCTAAAATACACTTAACTGTACCAGAATTGTCTAGTGTACATTTTAAATTAACTCTTGTAAAATACTCGCATAGTTTTTTATATTCAGAGTTAACAAGACTATTATAATATTCGTATTCTTCTGGAGTTTTAGATAAACCATATATTATGTTTTCTGTTAACACGGAGTATTCATTTGGTTCTGGAACTCTACATTTAGTAAATGTTGCTAAAAATTGTTTTTGTCTGTATATTCTATCTGAAACACTTGCAAGTGTAAATATTCTCCTCGAAGGTAATTTGTTTCTTTGTTTTAATAGATATCTCAATCTAAAATTAAGTTCTATATAACCGTCTGGTACTTTAAGTTTGCTGTAATTTTGTAGAGAGGTCCGCCACTGAATACTTTCAGAGTATTGACTCATTATCTGCGATATCTCAAGATTAGATAATTCTGGGTGAGCTTTCTTAAATTTATAAAATTGATGATTTAAATTCTGCAATTCTGTTTTGTATTTATCATAAACAGACGTATCTGGGTTCCAGTTAAGTAATTTATTGATGTTTTCTTGTTTATCGCCGCGTATGTCGATGTCTTCTTCTGGTAAAGTTTTTGGAGTTTCGTATGCTAATAATTGTATAATAGAAGTGGTACCAGCTGTTAATTCATCGAGTTTCTCTTGGAAATTATTTATTAAAAACATGAACTTAGAAATATTAAATTTATAATTAGAACTTGAATAATCAAATATATCAGATTCAAGTTTTTCCACTAATGTATCAGCACCGGGATAATAAGTTGTTATAAATTCTAGTAGTTTATAAAGACCTTCTTGTCTCATTTTATAAACCTCTGATCTATTTTTGAATAAATTAGAAACAGAGGTGTGTCCAGTTGGCAAATACATCTCTGGATCTTCTTTGTACATGAGGTAATAGTTTATCTTTCTTATTTTTGCATTTATTATATCTTTAGACGTACCTGTAATTAGTTTAGAATTACTAACTAATATGTCTTTAAAATCAGTTAGGTAATCCTCGAATGATAAATATCTTTTAATTATATTTTTTGCATTAGAACCAGGTAAAGACATTCTTAATTCCCAAACTTTATCTATTTCTGTTTTATCCCCAGCTTCATTTTTAAGTTCTGTATAGAGCTCATCTTCAAATGGCAAGACTGTTACAAAACTTTCAAGTCCTTCGCCCAAATCTTTTAAATTAGATCCGGGTTTTACAGCTAAATATCCGGTGTTTCCTTTTTCTACATAATCAGCTAAGTCTGTTTCTGTTTCTTCAGTGAAAGACTGTAAAATGTCAGGTCTTGCATATATGTATTCCTTAAATAATTGATCTGATGGGATTTTATAATATTTAAAGTTTTCTTCTTCTACGATTTGTTTTAAGATTTCATAATTAGCAGGGTGCTCTTTGAATTTTATTACATTTTGTTTGTTCTCTCTAAGACGTTCGATGTAAGACATGAATTTAACAGTTCTAACGCCTGCGCATTTAAGTAAATCTGCACGGGTCAACTGCCTAAGTCTATTCTTTAATATATTTAATCTATCAGAGTACGCTTGTTCTTCGGGTGTTAATAAATTAACTCTTTTTTCTAAAAATCTAAGGTCTTCTAATTTATTACTCATTGGTGCAACCATTTTAAATTCATAATTAGAAGTTTTTGTCTCTGCGTTATAGAATATTTTTGAAACTTCAAATGAAGTTGTATGATAGTCTATTAATTGTTTCGTAGCCGAGTATTTTTTAAGATATTCTTCTATTTCTGGCACAATGGTTTCTATATTACCTGTTAATTTAAGATCATAGTATTCGTTTACCTGTTCTTTATTAAAACCTGATGGTAATTTAGGAAAAAGAATGCCATGTTTCTTCGCCACAGATTTATCGTGTTTAACTTCTGCTTCATGAAGCTTCTGAAGCTTCTGACTCAAAGGTAAGTCTAAATCAATATTTACAGAGGTTTTTTTGTCATCTTGATCATTTTCAGAAAGTTTAAGAATATCATACTCTTTTCTTAGGATAGAAATGTATTCCCTATTAAATTCTTCTTCTGAAATTATACCAAATTTATAATTTTCAGTTAAAGAACTCTTATATTTTCTAAGTTTTTCTATAATTTCTGCATCATCGTCATCTAAGACGTAAGTTTTTGTTTTAATGTCTAAATAATATCTAGTTTTAAGCATCTCAGAATCGAATTCTTCTTGGGAAATATCATTATTAGCAATTAAATCTGATAACATACTCTGCCAATTTTCCAGATTGGCGATTTCGTCATAAATGTCGCCATCTACTTCGTCTGGCTCTATTAATTGCGCCATTATATTAATACTATAATATATAATAAAAACTCAAAAAAATTTATAAATTATTAAATGATATATACTTTAAATGCAAACGGTGTATTTGCTTAAAGATTGTTATAAAAGTTATAACGCTTTAAAAAAACTATACTCTCATCCAGATTTGTCAACTAATATAATAATCGTAGACAAGGAACAGGCTAGAATATTATTACTTGACAAACGAGTTAAAAAGTTTCCTTTTATAATAAATACCCTATCTACAAATTTGGGACTTATACCTAAAATTGCAAAAGTTCTTCCATTAGAGATGTTTATGATGTTAAAAAAATTTAATGATTATCAAGATAAAAAACAGTGCAGAATGATTAATGTACCAACTCAAAGCGTAATTTTACAAAATAAAACAAAGGTCCAAAGACCAATTAATAATTTTTATAAACCAAGACCTACAAAAAACAAACCTCTTATTAAAACAGTAAAAGATTCAGACGGAAGTGTTAATATTATTTTGAATAAATAATACATTACATATATATTAATAATGACTATTTGGGATTTTAATGAAAACAAAAATTTTGTTAAAATAGGAAATTACAAAGTACTTGATTTACCAAACGCAGAAAAAGCTGCAAAACTATTAAATGATATAGATCTTTTAATTTTAAGATGTTTTATATCTATGCAATTTAAAGAAAAGCGTACACCAGAAATAAATATACTATTGCAAACACCGTATTTCTTACAAGAAATGCAGTTGATAAAAGATCAAGGCTCTATTAAATTCGAAGGATTAAATAAACCAAAAGAAGTAAAACGTACATCAGAACAAAGCGTAGGAGAAGATGGAAAACTAAGAGCAAAATATAGAAAGATTTTTCTAACACTTAGAAATGAAAATGGTAAACTTAAAACTATAAAACAGCTTAAACATTTAATAGCACACGAGCTTACACATACAGCAATGAACCACGTACGCTGGAGGGAAGACGACCACGATGGAAAATTTAATCATTATAATAAACTAATATTGAGATATCTTTTATTAAATTAGAAACTATGTCTGTTATAATAATAGAAAATAAAGACATACAGATTAATCAAGAAAATTTTATATATTCTAAATCTAGTTCTAGGCCATCTAGATCTATAGTAGATCCTGAAAAATACATTAAATATAAAACTATAAAACAAACTTTTACGTTTTTAGACAATTCTGGAGACATTTTATTCATGGAATGTATAAGTTATGTATTTCATACATTTACTAAAATAAATGAAGACGTGTATATGCTAGATAACGAAACTTATAAAATTATTAATTTTACAGACAATAAATTTAAAATTTTAACAGAAAACTTGAAAGATAAATACTCTAATTATGTAATAATAGTAAAAGACATATATACGTATCCGAAGATACAATACATATATATGTTATCTAACTTTTTTACAGAAATTAAAATTGTAATGTCTCAGATTATGTCTTATTGTCTTATAATTTGTTCTAAAAAGACTAAAAACTTTGAACTACAGATAAAAGATAATTATATAAAAGATTTTGATATAAAGGTAGATGAAACTCTTATAAAATACATTAAAAAAGACAATGATAGTTTTCTAGAAAACACTATAATTATGAATAATAATATTTCGGATATATGTAAAAGTTTATCTAAAATTTCTAATCTAAACAGAGAGACTTATACATTAAATAAGTATTATAAAGCCTTTATAAATAAGGAATGTAATACTTATTGTAATTGTAAAACTAATTATATACTTTATTCAAATCTTTTCCAGTGTTACATATGTGAAAATTGTTTAGTTTTATCAAGATTGTTTCTTTTTTGACCAAGCTTCTGCTGCTGCCTTAAAAACTGTTTTGTGATCATAGTTAGCTCCAAGTTTTGTTTTTTGTTCGGCTATAAAATTCTTTAAAAATGTATTATAATCAGAAGGAGCTCTTGGTTTCTTTTCTTTCTTAGGTTTATCACTTCCCATTTTAGTTTTAAGCTCAGAAAGTTCTTTTTCAAGACGATCTAATCTTGATTCTTCCATTTATATGTTTACAATAAGTAATTAATTATTTTTAAACGTGTTATTTCTATGTTTTATACAAAGAGGAAATTCACCTTGGTAATTTTTACTGTAGAAACACGTGTTGCATTTTTTACAGTAAAATTTTTTAGCATTTTTATCTAAATGTACGTCTTTGCTTAATTTTTTAATAGCTTCCCAATCTATCTCACCCGTTTCTAAATTTACAAGAGTATCCATTATTCTATTTGAATACACTCCACATTAAAATTTCCTAAGAAATCTAATCCAGAAGTATCTTTATATTTTTCTTTATACACTACTCTCTTAATACCAGATTGAATTATTAGTTTAGAACACTCTTTACATGGAGAAAGAGTTATATACAAAGTAGAATCTACACAACTTGTATTACTTCTAGCCATTTTTGTTATTGCATTAGCTTCTGCGTGCAAAACATACCAGTGAGTTTTACCGCTTGCGTCTTCACAGTTATTATCAAAACCAACGGGAGTGCCATTGTAACCATCTGATACAATAGTGTTTTCCTTAACAATTACAGCTCCTACCTTTTTCCTACTAGCATAAGACATCTCTGCGTATTTAGTGCATATGTCTATAAAAAGTTTATCGTATTTACTCATTTAATGAATGTATAAACTATTTTTTTAAGCTATGATAGCATAATTATCTCTAAATTTGTCGATGTCACTTTTTACAAATATAATACCAGATTTGTAATCTGGAAATTTAAGTTTAAATTTTTGATAAGGTGTTAACTCCCATGGCCACAAATAAAGAGATTTAAACCTTGAAACTGGATAAACTATCTTATCATTTTCAAGGGAATAAATGACTTTGATCATGAGAGATTCCCATTTTGATATTATTCTATTATTTAGTTCTTGAACAGGTTCAGTTTTGGGAATACATTTGGGGAAAACCTTTATTTTGTCTTTTGGTAAAAAATCCTCCTCTTTGTAAACATTGTTATTTTGCAGAATAACAGGCTCTTCATGATAGTCATCCAAATTTTGCATCCATTTAAGATGAAACTGAGAATTTTTGCAGTGGCAAATACAGCAATAAAGTCCAGGTTTATCATCGGTAAACTGAACATGTGGTACATTTTGAGATTGTTCTCCTATAAAATTTTTAATTAGACTCTTATGTTTCCAAATATGAATATGATTACATTGTGGGTCATAATATGGCCCAGGGCCGCTACATCCAGGATAATAAATTTTTTTATCAGGGCCTTTTCCTCTTTTCTTTATTTCAATGGCATGTATTGCTTCTATTGATACTCTTTTTGGATTATAAATACTGTTCCACTCTTGTTCAGGTGTCAATTTTAAATTTCTGTATTCTTCGATAGACATTACTTCTATTTTATCTTTTTCTGGTTTTATTTTCTTATTTTCTAGCATACTTATTATAGTTTCAGGTTCTTTCCTTCGAAGATTGCCTCTACCATCAATAATTGTAGCCATCTGTACGATTATTGATTGTATGGAATTTTTAAGTTAATAATTTTTTTGCAATTTAGGCTTGCTTCTCCTCATCCTTTGTTAGCTCAGAAAGCTTCTCAAAAAGCTCACCCACTAGCTTAAATTCAGTTGGCTTAAAACCACCACGGGCCGATACTACATTTACAACAGAAAGCATAAGCTGAACATCCTTAGACGAAACAGTGTAAGTCTTATCGTCAGTCTTGGAAACATCTACTGGTACATCGGTAGAACTAGAAGCCATTTTATAAATTTAAATAATACAATTCTTTAAATTAATTAAAAATCATCTAAATATTCTAACTCTTTGTCTTCTATTTGTTCTGGTCGATTATAATCTGTAACACGCTGTTCAAAAAAATTACTTTTACCATCCAATGACATAGTATCCATAAAATTAAAAGGGCATTCCGAATTGTAAATTTTTGTGTATCCAAGTTTTTCTATGAGTCTATCAGCTTGAAATTCTATGTATGTTTTCATAGAGTCTGCATTAATTCCTATGAGATTACATTGAAAAGAATCACAAATGAACTCTTTTTCAATTTCTACAGCGGATATCATCATATCTTTAATTTTGTCTTCTGATAACTTATTTTCGATGTATGTATATAAAAGAACGCCAAAATCTGTATGTAGAGATTCATCTCGCGCTATAAGCTCATTGCTTTTACCAAGAGCTTTGGTCATTAATTTTTTTACATACTTTAGCCAGAATATAGCACAAAAAGAACCAGAAAAAAATATCCCCTCTACTATTGTAAATGCTACAAGTCTCTCCTGAAAAGGAATATCCTGATTTAACCACTTTTGTGTCCATTCTGCTTTCTTTTTAACACCTGAAAGTTCTTTTATTCCATTGAAAATTTTGTATTTAGAGTCTTCTGGTATATAAGTATCTATCATTAAGGCATATGTTTCTGAATGTATAGTTTCCATGGCAGCCTGCCAACCGTAATAAGCTCTAATCTCCGGGACTTTAATTTCGTCGATAAAGTTAATAGATAAGTTCTCGAATATTATACCATCGGAGCCTGCAAAAAAAGATAAAACATTGGAGATAAAAAATTGCTCGCTTTCGGAGAGTTGTTCCCAGTCTGATATATCAGCTGGAAAATCTATTTCTTCCGCTGTCCAGAAAGCTTGTTGGTGTTTTTTATATGCTGCCCATACTTTAGTCCATACTATAGGCTGCAAAACATATCTATTAGAGGTTTCAGAGAGAATCGGCTCCATCATAGTATTATATAATTTATAACTTTATATTTTTTAAAATTATAAATTACATTTAAGATTTTAAAATTTAATATTTACTTGTATGGTATCTTCATCTTTGTAAGACGAAGCTTGAGCGCCTTAACAGTAAGTGGTGTACGAGTGAAACCCATATCGTCCTTGCGGCGCTTGTAAATCGATACACTATTCGCACGGGCAAGAGCCTGAAGATCCTTTAATGTAGGCTTTGATTTCTTAGCAGCAGCCTTCTTAAGAGCCTTCTTTACCCTGTCCTTGAGGCACTGGCGCTGACCAGGTTTTCTCCGCCAATTTGGGTTAGGCGAATAACCGGGTGGACAAACAGTTGCCATACCAAAATGAGCAACCTTCAACTTTGTAAGTCTGTACTTAAGAGCACGTACAGAAAGTGGTGTACGAGTGAAACCCATATTGTCCTTGCGGCGCTTGTAAATCGATACACTATTCGCAGCCGCGATAGCCTGAAGCTCTCTTAGAGTTTTTTTTGGAGCACCTTTTAGGCACTGACGCTGACCGCGCTTAGCACGATAACGTTTGTTAGGTCTGTAACCAGGTGGACAAACAGTGGACATACCAAAATAAGAGTTCATTATATTTTAATATATAATTTACATTTTTTTTAAAAATTAATTATAATATGAAATTAAATTTAGATACAATAAGGTATATATCTGAATTTTTAAAATTTGATGATATTTTAAGTTTTTCTATATCTTGTAAAGAAAATTACAATTCATTCGATGAACTGTTTTATAAGAATTTAGCATATAAATACTACGGAAGATGTTTTTGGCTTAAAGCTAGGTGTAGAAATCAAAATGTATCAAAGCCTCTTAAAAATTTTAAATTAGAAATAATAAGAATTGAAAATTTTCAGAGGAATTTAGACAACATTAATATAACTAGATGGACCAAAAAAGACTTTTATAATTATTGGAGGTGTTTTAATGACTAGTACACGCCTTGCATGTTCCAAATCCACACTTTCTGCTATTACCAAATCTATATTTCTTACCAAAATCTATAAGACCACCCGCTGCCCTGTAATCACCCAAAAGAGGTTCCATGATAGGAACAGGGGCGTCTATTAGAAGAGGTTGTACGGAGAAATCTTTAATAGTTCTGCATCTTCCAGACATTGGATCTCTGTACTGCCCTGGTAAACACATTTTACGCTGTCTTCCCGTAGCCGGATTAATTTCGTAACCCGGTTTCAATAGAACAGGTGCCTTTGGTTTAACACATCGACCGCGGTCGTTTCTCATATTTGGAGGCAAACAAACCTTTCTTAGTCTACCAGTTGCTGGATTAATTTCCATACCATCCGGAACCCGTTTCGCAGCTACGGGGACTTGCATTTTTCTACATCTATTTGTAGTAGGATCTCTGTACATACCAGGACCGCACATTTTTATACACTGAAGCTGTCCAGACTTACCAGTCCACATAGCATTTGGTTCAAAACCCGATGGACAAACTGTGTCACCAAACTTATTTACCTTCTTCCAAGCTTGCTTAAGTGTAATACCCTCCTTCCACTTTAATTTCATAGCTTTCTTTGCATTAGCAACAGCCTTCTTTTTCTTTGGAGACATTCCTTTTCTTTTCTTAGGTGAGCCTTTCTTACCCGCCTTAACGCGTTTCCAAGCTTGTTTTAGGGTAATACCCTCTTTCCACATAAGCTTCATAGCTTTCTTCGCATCTCCCTTCTTACCAAAATCCATTATTTTAATAATTACAAATATAATAATTTAAAGAGAAATTATATTTGTAATTAATATGAATCCCGTTTTCACACTTTTGAATAACTCTCGTGGTACAAAGTTAGGAGTCAAGACGATGGCAAAAACATTAGGTCTTCGTAAAAAAAATATTTTTTATTATTGTTTTAAAGATTCACGTATTCGCCGCGTACAAGGTCAAGAAGTAGGTTCTGGAAAAAATAATATGTCTGTTTTTACTATTGACCCCTGATTATATTTGGAAATACATTAACTAAAGTTTTTTCGTAATCTTCAAATTTCTTAAAAGTCCAAGCTGATTTTTCTTTATTCCAGCTTGAACCTTTAAAAGTTGTCTTTATCAATTCTCGATTATCATAAGTTTTATTCCCAGAGATGTAAACATTCTCGGTGTCGGATGTATACATCAAATCTGGTACCGGTGCACTTGAAGTTTCTGTTTCAGTATATGTAGCAGTCTTTTTAAGACTAGTTGAAATTATAGTTTGAAGAAGATCTATTAGAGGATCAAGCTTTGAATTAATGCTTTCTTCAATTTTATCAAGACGTTCTAAGATTTCATTTTTATTCATTTCGTCCATTATTCTTATAATTTATTATAAAATGTAACTTTATACCGTTTCTTTCATATTTTTATGACTGCGATATAAAAATTTATATCTTTTAAGTCCAAATAATTCAGATTTTAAAATTTGTTCGATTGTGTCTTTATTTTCTTCAGAGTCTACCCAAATTTCCATCCTATACAGAACGCTGTCATATTTGGTACAATCAACCATTCTTATACCATTTATGCATTTGTAAATGTCTTGATTATTAGAGATTAATTCTAGTATACAATTTATCCATTCTTCTTGGAATTTGTGTAATTGATTTCCATTTTTAACTGAAAACTCAAAACCTTCTTTATTTTTATCATCTTCCCAACATGGGAATACATTACTTCTAAAAAAAGAATAAGCACATGGTATAGCATTATTTCTTTTCATTTTCTTGATTGATCTTCCATCTGAAAATATTTCGTAAATCTTGGGTATATTATTAAATGTTTGCCAAAATGTTACAACATTATTTATTTCAATTAACTTTTCTACATTGTCATTGTACATTTTACCAAGATCTTTATAATGTAAATAAAGTGTCCAAGAATCGTCAAGTGGATAGTCCATAGTATTAATTTAATAAATTACGTTTTTAAGTGTTTTAAATAAAATATTTATAAAATGTAAATGAGTTTATCTGGAAAATCAAACATTAACCCAAAACTCTGGGGACCTTATTTTTGGCAAACAATTCATTTTGTAGCTTATGGTTATCCAAAGAATCCAAATTCAGAAGATAAACAAGTTTACTTTTCTTTTTATGAAAATATGATGAAAGTTTTGCCATGCGATAAGTGTACAAATTCTGCACAAGAAATCTTTAAAAAATTAAATCTTAAAGATTCTCTTGATTCGAGAGACAATTTAATAAAATGGACATATCTATTTCATAAATCTGTGAATAATGAATTAGGCAAAGACTCTCCAACACTTGAAGAATTTATGCATAATTTTACTAATAGATCTAATAACTCTAATGGAATGATTATACTTGCATTATTAATTATTATATTAGTTCTTTTATTTATGCGCTACACATTAAACATTCTCTAGGTTCAGTTTTCTTTTCCTTAGAAACTTCTGTTGTAAAATTTTGATTTTCAAGAATAGATTTTGTTCTAATGTAATAAGAGCCTGTCTTAAGTCCAATTGTCCACCCATACATTAAAATAGAATGAATTACTTTAGGTTGCGGTGGATTGACAAACAAATTTAGACTCTGACTTTGGCAAATAAACGCTCCGCGGTCTGCTGCTTGTTCTAGAATTTTCTTTTGAGACATTTCCCAAGATGTTTTATAAACTTGTTTGATATCATCCGGCAACTCAAGAGACTGAATTGAACCCTTATTTAACATAATCTTTTCAATGAGTTCTTTGCTAAACAAATCGCGATTTCTAAGTTCATTGATAAGATGTTGATTTACAATTATGTAATTACCGGACAAAACAGCCCGAGTGTATAAATTAGATGTATATGGTTCAAATGATTCATTGTTGCCCATGATTTGTGCAGTAGAAGCAGTTGGCATAGGTGCAACAAGAAGGCTATTACGAAGTCCAAGCTTTTTAATACTTTCTTTTAATGTGTCCCATTCATTTTTTGAATAAAAAGTAGGCGTAATATTCCACATGTCAAATTGAAGTATACCCTGGCTACTTGGCGAACCTTGAAAAGTTTTGTAATGTCCGTCGCGCTCAGCAAGCTTATTTGACATAACAAGTGAATTGTAATAAATACATTCAAATATCTTCTTATTTAAATCTTTAGCGGATTCAGATTCATATGGCATTTTAAGAATCATATATACATCTGCTAGACCCTGAACACCTATTCCAATAGGTCTGTGTAGATTATTAGAATATCTAGACTCTGGTGTAGGATAATGATTGATGTCAATAATATTATTTAGATTAACTACAAGTTCTTGTGTCTTTTCTCCTAGAAGGTCAAAATTAAATTGTCCATTTGTTATATACATTGGAAGACACAAACTTGCTAGATTACACACCGCTGTCTCTTTAGAATCTGAATATTCTACAATTTCCGTGCATAAATTACTACTTTTAATCATTCCATAATTTTTTTGATTAGACTTATGATTAACGGTGTCCTTGTATAGAATATAAGGTGACCCAGTTTCAATCTGCGTATTAATAATTTTTTCCCAAAGAGTCTTTGCCTTCACTTGTTTTCTAAATTTACCTTGACTTTCATAAAGTTTATACATTTCTTCAAATTCTTGCCCCCATATGTCAGCAAGAAATTTACACTCATTTGGACACATCAATGACCACAATTCGTCGTTTTTTACCCTATTCATAAACAAATCTGGAATCCATAGCGCATAGAATAGATCTCTCGCGCGCATATCATCGGCTCCGTTATTTTTCTTTGCATCTAGAAACTCGTAGATATCCGCATGCCACGGTTCGATGTAAACAGCAAATGAACCATTACGCTTTCCGCTTTGATTAATGTGGCGCGAAATATTATTGTAAACTTTAAGGAGAGGCATAATTCCATTGCTTTTTCCACCCGTTTTGTTAATATAAGAGTCTTTAGCGCGTACATTTGAAATGTGAACACCTATTCCTCCGGCCCATTTAGAAATCTGAGCCATGTCTGCGGCAGTCTTGTATAGGCCTTCTACTGAATCCTCTGTTCCCAGAAGAAAACAAGAACTCAATTGTTGATAATTTGTACCAGAATTAAATAGGGTAGGAGTAGCATGTGTATAGTACTTGTTTGATAATGAATCATATACGGTTTTTACCATTTCCATATTACTTCCATGAACAGCAAGAGCTACTCTCATAAAAAGATGCTGGGGTCTTTCTAGAATTTCTCCATCAAGCTTTAATAGATAAGCATTTTGGAGCGTTTTAAATCCAAAATAAGAAATTGAATAATCTCTAGAATAGTCAAACATTTCTGAAATCTGCAAATTGTACTCTGTTACATTTTTCATAAAATCATCTGAAATAATTCCAGCTTTGTTTAGTTTTTTCATAATATCTTCAAAAGAATTTTGAGTGTTTTTGTGATGATTATTAATAGCAATTCTGCTAGCAAGAATAAGATAATCGGGGTCATTTTTAAATAACGTAGCAGAGAAACTCGCAGCAAAATCATCTAACTCAGATGTCGTAATTCCGTCGTAAATAAGACTACATATATTTTGAGCAACAAAAACAGGGTCTGTATTTAACTTATTTCCTAAATTAGGATCTTCAGAAAGATTTTTAATTTTAGCAGTAATTAAATCAAAACGTACATCTTCTTTGTTTCCACTGCGAGTGATTACCTTCATTCTTATAATTACATATAAATTATTTCTTAAAATTAATTCGTATGTAATTCAAAAAATTAGCCGCTGCAACAATCATCCCATTTCCAACCTGGTACTCCTAAATCTGCATATTTATACATCATGTTGCCGCCTCTGGAAGGACCTTCTTGAGAAGGAACATAAGGAACATAATCAGGTACTATAACTGATCCTTTAAATTCTCCAGTGGTAAACAAAATTAGAACTAAAAGAACAACTGCGGCAAAACCCAAAATGTAGTAATTATTCATTTACTATAATATTATATTATTTTTTACATTTTATTACATTTTCCAACGATGATCTACATGCCAATTGTATGGACCCCTGCCTTCTGGATCACCGCGGTGTTCTGTCATTACATAAGCTAGACCATCATATGGAAAAATGCTCTTCTCAGACTTGCTAAAAGGCCAAAAGCCTATAAACCAAGCTAGTACAAAATACATTAAAACAGCTGCTAATACATACTTAAGAGGACCGGGTGCGATTACATTAGAAATTTGAGGAAAGAACAATAGTATTACAACACCTATTATAATAGGAATTAATGCAAACATGCTTGCTATACTTCCCAAAAACCCAGTTACACCTTTGAACATATTTGCAGCACCTTCTGCATTTGCTTTGGACAAAGCAACTTGACCATCAAGAAGCTGCTTAAGTACTTTATCTTGGCCGCCAGATTCTTTATCCGATTTTGTACTCGAAGCCGCGTCGCTCAACATGTCTAGAGCTATAGATTTTCCAAGATTTGAAGCAGATGTCATTATATTTTGAGTAATAAGTCTACCTTGAGCATCTTGGTCAAATATTACTCCGTCGATAGTTAGCGCACCAAAAAACTTAATAAGAACACTAGAATCAGAGGTGGACGACATTTTAACACTCTGTGAATGATTCTTTATACTATCAGAAATACTTTGATTTTTATTATTGATTTTATTTGCTACTAATGATTTAACGCTATCAGAATTAGCGCCAAGTCCAGTTTTGTTTTTAAGCTCTTGTATTGCAGCAGTTTTTGCAGTCTCTTTAAAATGTTCAGCTATAGCGGTAGTGTCAACCGAAGACATACTAGAAATAACTCTCATATTGACACTCGCCGAGTTTTTGAAGTCACTGTTTTTAATACTTACATTGCCCATTATACTATCAATCTCTTGTTTGTGAATTTCCATAGCTCTCATGTAGTTTTCGTAAGCAGTTTTATATAGGTCTTTATCTATGGATGCAAGAGCTTCTGTTGGCGGATTAGGAACAACGAGACCAGACAAAACTTTAGATCTTAGAGCAAGCATAGCAGCGGTTGGTTTACCCTGTATAATCTTTATAGAAGCATTCGCAGAGCCAGCTAAAGAGGTTGTGTTTTTTGAATTACTTATCTCACATAAAATAGACTGCGTACTATTCATCTGCTGATTTACGTTAGCAAATACATCGCTGCAACCGGATTTATTTAAATTTTCTCTTATTTTATTCTGAGAATTTGTAAATGAAGCAGTGCCACCGCCAATTCCGCCAAATGAAGCAATCGCAATAGCTGCATCGCCTTTTTGTAAGCTTGAATCCACTGCATTACTAAAAGCAGATTTACATTTATCACTTGCGCCCAGAGAATTCATTATTCGTGTAATGTCTTCAGTTTTTTGTTTCAGAGAAGGAGGAGGAGGACATCCAGACTTAGATTTACTACTCATTTAATTTAATTTAATTATAACAATATATTTTTTTTTAAAATATAAAATAAACACCGATTAACAATGCTATAATCGCAGCAATAATAATTAGATAAATATAAATGTCAGATCCCTGCTGACCCGACGGAACATTTGTTGGAGTATCAGACGAGGTACCCGAAGAAGTACCAGACGAGGTACCCGAAGAAGTACCAGACGAGGTACCCGAAGAAGTACCAGACGAGGTACCCGAAGAAGTACCAGACGAGGTACCC
>Ga0222715_10000620_pt1 | contig 35588 bp, 39 predicted proteins | sample C33_9DmetaG_FD_165056 | JGI IMG/M metagenome (GOLD analysis project Ga0222715, IMG submission 165056) | Estuarine water microbial communities from San Francisco Bay, California, United States - C33_9D | ecosystem: Environmental > Aquatic > Marine > Unclassified | place: USA: California...
CCGTGACTTTACAGCGTAAATGGTAAGGGGCTTGATGAGTGACTTTCGAGTCACAGTGTTGCACAAATGTCACACTCACAAGCAAGAATCGTGCCATAGTTTCCATGCCTAATAAATAGGCAATTCTAGGCGTTAGGGTTTAGGTAGCCCCTGCCATAGTTGCTATATATCATGATAAATAGTCATCATATAATCCCTTTATTTTCAATTACTTAGCCAGCGGACACTTTCAATCGCTGTAAAGTCACTAATGAATTTACCTTGTAAATTATATATTTTGCCTATTTTTTAGGCAATAACTAATAAATGCCTATTTTTTAGGCACTCTTTGATTATTTACAGTGTAAATTCATGCGTGACTGTGGGGGCGGGGATGGGCCACTGGGGGCTACTACGTTATTGGTACACGCTACAGATACGGGAAAATAAAAAATAAACCAAGTCAAAAAGTCCCTCGGAAGTCCCTTCAAAGTTCTCCCTAAGTACATACCCAGATACCACATAGTCTAACCTACTGATAAATAAGGAGAAACTTTTATGATAAAATCGCTTGACATTCTCTCCAAGCTTTGCTATACTACGCTCATCAAGAACATGGAAGGAACTATCAAGATGCTCTTATATACTTGCGATCTTTGTGGAGCTACATCAGAAGTCATTATGAATGTAACTGACGAAGCTACTCAAGAGATTACTAAAGTAGTACACTATTGTAGTGACTGTGAAGCCTCATTAGCTGACTTACATGACTTTAAAGTAACTGATCTGACAACTGAAACAGTCCTCGTATTGAAGATGCAACATGAAATCACGCTTGCGGAACTTCGTCAGTTACAGGAGGAAAAGCCATCAGTAATGGATCGGTCAATCGTCCCTGAAGACCTCGAGAGACCTTCCAAAGTCTCAGATGGAACAAATCGCCTAGCTCAACTCGAAGCGCAGCTTATGGGGCAGGCTCCCGGTGATGATGTTGTAATCTCAGGAGAGGTTGAGGCAGTAAAGCCGAATGCTACTAAGGAACTGACTAAGGAGAGTGATTATGACTGAGAGTACTCTTCAGACACTTGAGGAGATCAAGGAACGTCTTTCTAATCTAGAGACAGTTGTATTCTATCTTAGTTTACAACCTGTAGGAGAAAACGCCGATATTGCTCTCAAAGCCACTCCTCAAGAACTCTTGAAGAACGCTGTAGATACCTTCAACGAAGAACAGTTAGAGATGTTTGAACAGCGGGACGTAGATGAACAACCGAAGCTCCCTATTGGTTTAGACTATCATAAACTTCCTTAGTACTCTCAAGCTCTCTTAAGACACTATCATATTTACTCATAAGAAGATTATATATGGTTATTTATAAAAAAATAAACATCAAGAGTAAGCGGGGGAGCCCCTCCCTGAGAGCTAGGAGAGGAGGAGGGAGGATACTACGACAGGGACTATTAGAGTACTCTAACCCCCCTCAAACCCTATACCCTTGAGAGGGGCGGAGTGTGTAGACACAGTTATACCAAGAAAGTTAAATCTGTCAAGAAAAAAAATTAGCTATAAAGTAACTTTTTTACAAGTGAGTGACTTTTAAGGGCTTTTAAGAACGCTAGAAAGGAACAAGATGCTTAGAACCGACGCAAAAGAACAAGGAGTGGTCAAAGAAGTGACTTATCATATCACTGTGTTTGATGAAGGTTTCGCCATTGTTGAAGTGGAAACAGAAACAGATAATACAAGTTTCTATACTACGACTCCTGCCTTATATGATCCGGAAGACCTTAGGGAGCACTTATATGCTACTTTGGTTGGGGCTTTAGAGTGGGAAGAGCCCTCAGAATACGAATTAGAGGACTTTTACAGTAAATCTAGCATAAAATTGCATTAATTCGTAAAAAAGTCTTGACTTTTACTAAAAAAGGCATATAACTGTTCTTTTATACAGGAGTCCCTCATGAAAAAATCAGAATATGGTGAAGTAGATAACCTTAAAGAAGCTATGAAGAAAGAAAGAGAAATGTCATGGGATGGCACAGATCGGCGTACTGTTAAAGGGTACAACCACTGGCGGAATCCAGAATATTGTAGTGAAACTTCAGAAGCTCTTACCAAGAAATACTAGTTAATTGCATGGCAAAAGACAGCAGATTAACGAAGCATGGCCTAAAGGGCTACAACAAACCCAAGCGCACGCCCAATCATAAGACAAAAAGCCATGTGGTGCTCGCCAAAGAAGGCGATAATGTAAAGCTAATCCGGTTTGGCGAGCAAGGGGCCAAGACCGCAGGCAAGCCAAAGGCAGGCGAAGGCCAAGCGATGAAGCGCAAGCGTGCGAGCTTTAAGGCACGCCACGGCAAGAATATCGCCAAAGGCAAAATGTCAGCCGCCTATTGGGCTAATAAGGTTAAATGGTAATGGCAAACGCAAAACCAACAAATCCGGCTCTGTGGTCCCGAGCGAAATCGGCGGCTAAGAAGAAGTTCGATGTGTATCCTTCAGCTTACGCAAACGCATGGGCAGCTAAGTGGTACAAGTCAAAAGGCGGCGGTTGGACTGGCGGTAACAACAAGGTAGCAAAAAGTGGCGCAAAAAAGAAAAAAAAGTAACGCCAAAGGCGGTCTTGGTAAATGGTTTGACGAAGAGTGGATCGACGTTAAAACAGGTAAAGCGTGCGGACGTAAGTCTGCAAAGGGTAAATCAAAACGATCTTACCCCGCTTGCCGACCTAAAAAGGTTGCTTCTAAGATTACTAAAACGGAAGCAAAGAAAAAGACCGGCCCTAAAAAGGTTAAGTGGTCTACAACAGCAAGTGGTAAGAAAAGGAAATAACTATGCCTTACGCTAAGAAAAAAACTGCAACTAAGTCCAAAGCTTTTAAGACTTGTCGTGGATGTACGACTCCTGCGAAGTGCAAAAAAGCTAAGAAGTGCATGGCAAAAAGTAAGCGGTGATGGATAAGGTAAGAGTTTAAGTCTCTTTACCCGCTCCAATACTAAGAGAATGGAGGATTATATGCCATTCTCATACGGGGTTGTTTTTAAGTTTCTCCCTAAACTTAAAAGAAACTTAGTAATTACATTGCATCATCCTAGAAGGAGATAAGATGAACAACGCAACACGCAAGAAGAAGAACCAGCTAGGTATGCATCCTAGTACCGCCAGTAACCGACTTTGCAAGGACCTGATATGGGACTTTGTAGTTAAAACAGAACAAAACCATTGCTACCATTGTCATCATGAAATGACACGAGAATCGTTCAGTATTGAACACAAGACGCCTTGGCTGGACAGCGACGACCCTCTAGGGATGTTTTTTGATTTAGAGAATATCTCGTTCAGTCACCAATCCTGTAATTATGGAATGGCTAGAGCGAAGGAAGATATGAGGGATTAGGAATTTAACTCCCCGCCCCTCTCCCGGTCTTCTAAACCGGTCCCTTAAAAAGAGGATGGATGGTTCGTGGTTCAATTCCACCGGGGAGTTCCATTTATGAGGGAGCCATATGGCTAAAGGAAAAAGCATAGAAGTACATGACGAGGAAATAAGAGACCTTGTAGCAGCCTCTCAAAATGATGAAACATCTCATTTGACAGCTAAACAACAAGCTCTTATCAGTGCGTATATGGACCCTGATTCCCCTACTCAGTTTAAAAAGGGGGCCTCGCTGAAGGCAGCGGGGTATGCTCCCTCCGTATCTTGGGCGCAAACTTTCCCTTCGATTAGAGATCATATCATTGATCGCACGAAGGATATCCTTGCTGAGTCTGCCCCTGAAGCTGCTAGTATTCTTGTGGATTACATCCGTGATCCTGAGAATGTAGCAGGAGGAAGGGACAGGTTACATGCCATTCAGTTGTTGTTTGATCGCGCTGGCGTCATTAAAGAGGAGAGGATTGATGTAAAGGTAGAACATAGTTCTGTCTTTGTTCTCCCTCCTAAAAAACAACAGGAAGCTGTTGATCTTGACTTTGAAGAAATAAATGAAGCCAACCCGGAAAAGAAATAATCCCCCAACTCTGGCGATGACAGAGAAACTCCTGAAACGAATAGAATCAGGAAGGTCTGTTGTCAAGTTTCATCCTAAACGGAGACTTTCAGAGAAAACTAAAATTGCTTGGGGTTACAAGCCTAATAAGGAAGACCCTCTTACTCTAGACCCTATTCCAGAGCATCTCATTTTGTTGTTCAAGGCTCAGGAGTACCTTTTTAAGAGCTCTTATGCAGAGGTCAGTCGATGGTTGGAGGCAATGACAGGAGTACCTATCTCTCCTTACACGTTGAGGAAACTCCTTATTACAGACTACCTGTTTCAAGAGTGTTATGAACTTAAAGATATTCCTTCCAAAAAGTCGAAGAAAAAGCCCAGCTTAATCGTTAAAGAATCTGACCCTGTTCCGAAACAAGAGAAGACCAAAAAATTTAAGACCATTGCACAGAAGGTTGAAGAAGCAGAGACGAAAGAAGACAAACAACTTGTCTTAGCAGAGTATGAAGTAGAAAAGTCAAAAGCTCGTCAACGAATATTACAAAATAAGGTTGACAAGCTAAAAAAGAAGACTCAAGGGGACGATCAAGAAGCCCCGATTGAGGGACTACCGGAGGAAAGTGAAGCCTCAGATGACGGGGATACATCGGAAGAAACTGTACAAGACCCGACAGACATCATTTGGCGACCAAATCCGGGACCTCAAACTGAATTTCTTGAATCAGACGTAAATGAACTCTTCTTCGGTGGAGCAAGAGGGGGCTCTAAATCAGAAGCTCTGGTTGCCGACCCATTACGTTATTGTGGCTCGGGAGCCTTTCGAGGACTTCTTATAAGAAAGAGGTTGAAGGACTTACGAGAAATCATTTCTCGGGCCAAGGTACTCTATCCTAAAGCCTTTCCCGGTACGCGCTTTTTAAAACAAGAGAGTATGTTTGTGTTCCCGTCTGGCGCTACGTTGGAGTTTGGTTATGCAGAAAATGATTCAGATATTGAACAATATCAAGGACAAGAATATGCTTGGATCGGAATTGACGAGTTACCTCAGTTTAAGGACCCAGAGGTTTATTCGTTGTTGAGAGGATCGTGCCGAACTACTGACTCTTCTCTTCTTTCTGTTGGTCTCCCAATGATGCGAATGACAGGGAATCCCGGTAATGTAGGTTCTCCTTGGGTGAAGCGAATGTTTATTGACCCTGCTCCCGCTGGGACAGTGTTTAACGTCCGTAGTAGCTTTGTAGACCCTCGGGATGGACGGAAGAGAGAGGTTGTTCTTACACGGCAGTTCATCCAATCTTCTGTATTCGATACACCACAGTTGCTACAGGATGAATCCTATCTGGCAACGCTGTCCTCCCTCCCAGAGCACAAGAAGCTTCAGTGGCTTTATGGTAACTGGGATGTTATTGAGAATGCTGCCTTCCCAGAGTTTGACAGAGAGGTACATGTAATTGAACCTTTTGAGATTCCGGTGAATTGGCCCAAGATTAGATGTACGGACTGGGGTTATTCCTCTCCGTTCTGTACTCTCTGGATTGCGTTCGACAAGAATGACACTGCATATGTCTACAGAGAGTATTACGGGCAGGGGATTTTAGCAGATGACTTTGCCCGTCGGATTTGTTTTCTTGAAAGAGAGGACTCAAACATTATTGATGCTGTTATTGATGGCTCCACAAACATCCGTCGTGGTGAATCAGGTCCAAGTATCTATGAAATGATTGAAAGGGAACTAGCAGAGATGGGTCATATTGGCAACAGGTTCGCTGACCGTTCCCCGGGGTCTCGTGAGGCAGGGAAGCAGGAACTCCACAAACGTCTTGCAATGCGCCCGACAGGGGCAAAGGACGATCAGGGAGAATTGGTTACAGAGCCGGGGCTCTATATCTTTAATAACTGCTTAAACCTTGTTAGAACGATGCCTTTGTTAGAACCTGATGAAAATGACCCCGAAGTTGTTAGTAAGAAGAACTCAGAAGATCATGCCTATGATGCCTTGCATTATGGGCTCAGAAGTCGCCCAATGTCGGCTTTGGAATTCGCTCAACAGCGAAGAATGAATGAACGCAATCATCAGCCTATGATGATTGATCCGGTATTTGGATATTAGAAGGATTAAATAATGGCCGAAGGTTTTGACGATCAGGAAACAGCAGTCCTAGCAGGACAACCTGAAAACGATGAAGAGGCTATGGCCTTAACATCTCTCGCAAGCTCTATTAGTGAAAAGTACCAAGCTGCCAAGCGTAATCGTCTGGTAACAGAGCAGCGGTGGATGGCTGCTCACGATCAGTTCCGAGGAGTCTTTAAGGAAAACTTCACAGCAACTGAAAAGTCTAAAGCGACGATCAAGATTACAAAGACCAAGACCTTGGCGGGTTACGGACAGATCATTGATATTCTCTTTGGTCAAGGAAAGGTTCCTCTTGAAGTACAAGCGACAGAGAAGCCCACAGGCATCGCTAAAGAAATCACAATTACTGCGGAAGCTCAACAGGAAGGTCCTGAGATTGACCCAGAAGACCTCTCTATTTTTGGTTATGAAGGGGATGGGAAAGACCTCCAACCCGGTGATACAGTAGGGTCTCGTGTTGCTCGTATTGGAGAAGCTCTTAAACAGAAGCTGAAAGGTATTCCTGATGAACACATCACAGAAGACCCTTCGGCTGTTGGTATTAAGAAATCCCCAGCACAAGAAGCAGCCGAGGAGATGGACGAGACCATTCAGGATCAGCTTACAGAGGCTGACGCCCAGATTGAACTCCGAAAGTCCATGCTTCAAGCAGCTATTCTTGGTGCAGGGTGCATTAAAGGACCTTTCATTACTGAGAAGGAATATCCTAATTGGCGAGTTCCAGAAGTAGATGAAGGTCCAGAAGGAGAGCTCCTCCCTCGTGAGTATGACCCAATCTTTAAGATTGTTCCTGATCTTGAATATAGGTCTGTATGGGATATCTACCCTGATCCTAATTGTACGACAGCTTATGATGCCGAGTACATTATTGACAGACACTTGATGTCTGCATCCCAAATTCGCCTGTTGAAGAAACAGCCCGGATTCATTGCGGATCAGATTGATGAAGCTATCTCTACTGCTTCAAATTATGTTGCAGAGTGGTGGGAGCATAATCTTCGTGAGGACTTAGAAGACCAGACGCACGATAATCGTTTTGAAGTCCTTGAATACTGGGGCATTGAAAGCCGAGAGAACCTTGAAGATGAAGGTTTTGATATTCCCGAGAACTTGGAGGATGCTGATGATATTCAAGTAAACGTCTGGATGCTGAATGGTGTCGTTATACGTATGGTTATGAACCCCTTCCGGCCTAAGAGAATTCCTTACATCATTTATCCTCTCGAAGTTGATCTTTATAATATTTGGGGAGTAGGCATTCCAGAGAACATGGAAGACTCTCAGCGAATGGTTAATGGATTCACCCGCATGTCGGTTGACAATGCAGTTCTTTCTGGTAATATTATGATTGAGGTTGACGAGAACAATCTTATGCCGGGACAGGATATGTCTGTTTATCCGGGCAAAGTTTGGCGCAGGAGAGGTGGTGCGCCGGGACAGGCTATCTTCTCCACCAGTTTCAAGAACATTACACCTGAATTGATGCAGTTGATTGACAAGTTCATTGTGTTTGCTGATCAGTCTACAGGTATCCCTTCCTTTGCTCATGGTCAAACAGGGGTTCAAGGTGTAGGACGAACAGCGTCAGGTATTTCTCAGCTTCTGGGCGCTGCCTCCGTCACTATTAAGACTATTATTAAGAATTTCGATGATTACTTGTTTGCTCCACTTGGGCAGGCAATGTTTGCGTTTAACATGCAGTATAATCGTGATCTTGAAGTCCGAGGTGACCTTGCTATTAAAGCAATGGGTACGGAAAGCTTGATTCAGAAGGAAGTACGGGCTAATCAGCTTATTTCTTTCTTCCAGATTGCACAGCAGTCTCCTTTCCTCAATCAAGGAGCTATTATCAAGGAAATTGCTAAGGCTTTGGATATTGAGGAAAGCAAGCTTCTTAATGATCCTGAATTGCAGCAGGTTATTCAGATGATTCAGCAAGGAGGACAGCCCGGAGGTGGACCAGTAGGCCCTCAGCAGGGTGCTACAGGAGGAATGGCTCCTCCCGTCCCTGCCCAACCGGGACAAGAAGGCTTTCCGGGACAACCACAGCAGCAAGGAGCTCCTGTAGAGCCTGAAATGCCACCACAGTAGGAGGGAAAATGGAAGACGAAGTACACAAGAAGCTCCTTAAAGGGGCCTCAAAACCCTTTTTGAAGAACTTGGATGCTTATTTCAATAGTAGAATCCAAGACAATATGGATGCGTTAATCTATAATGCACCTAAAGAATCTTCGGAATTACATCAAAAATTAGGGTTTATTCAGGGGTTAAGGGACTGTAGGGAGTACTTTCAGAGTCTTCATGCAGAAAAACACGGAAATTTTGAAGAAAACTAATTTTTTTACTTGACAAAGTAATATTATTGCTTATAACTAGCAACTTACATAGGATCGCTGTCTTATGGACACCCGTGAGGCCCCAATGGAGGAAAGAATGAGCGAAACAAAATTTAAGGACACAAGTGTCCTCGGAGACCTTTACCGGAATCCTAATCTGTCACCAGAAGCCTTGGAAAGGGAACTGGCAGAAGTTGAAGCAGAAGAAGCTGCACAGGCGCAGGCGCTGATTGATGCAGCAGATGCTCAGAAAGTCGAGGAAGAGCTAGATAAAGAGAATCCTCTTAATAAGGCTCAGAAACACGACTACGAAAAACGATATAAAGACCTTCAACGCTATATGAGCAAGAAGGACAAAGAACATGAGGAAGAAAAATCCCGTCTTCGAGAACAGCTTGAGGAACGAGATGTAAGTCTTCCTAAGAGTGCCGAAGAACTTGAGAAGTTCCGCGAGACCTACCCAGACATGTACAAGACCATTGAGACCGTTGCGGGTCTTAAGTCTAAGGAAGCTACCGAAGCGTACGAAAAGCGGTTGGCAGAAGTTGAGGCACGAGAACAAGAAGCTTCCAAGAAGGAAGCACTGGTTGAGGTTAAACGAGTACATGAGGACCTAGAGGATATTGCTTCCTCTGAAGATTTTGTAGAGTGGATTAACTCCAAAACTGAAACAGGGTCTACTTGGGTACGAGATGCCGCTTTCGGCACTGCTGCTCAACCAGTTATAGATGTTGTCTCTCTGTATAAGAGGGAAAAAGGAATCGAGGCATCCAAGAAACGTGGGCGTCCTCGTAAAAACACTGATGTAGACGCTGGAGCTTCTAAAGTTCCTACCTCTAGATCAGAAGAGCCGGGTGGTGCTTCTGAAAAGGTTTACACCGCAGATGATATTTCCAAGATGTCTGACGAGGAATTCTTGGAGTTGGATTCTAAAGGTGCTTTCAGATAAATCCTGCTCATAAGCAAGCACGTAAAAGTCTAAACTACCTTCATGTAGGCGCTCCTTCGGGATACCGCCAACGCAAGAAGAATTAGAAAGTTTTATGTTTGTTTTTCTTTGTGGAATAAAGCTAAAGGAGAATTAACAATGGCTTTCCAAACTGCTGCCGGTTACGGCAACCTTCCACAAGGTAATTTCACGCCGGAAATCTACTCCCGTCGCGCTCAGATTGCTTTCCGCACGAAGAGTGTTTGTCAGAGTATCTGCAACACAGAATACTTTGGGGAGATTTCGGACTACGGCGATACGGTACACATTATCCGTGAACCTGAAGTCACTGTTCTGCCCTACTCACGTGGGACTCAGGTGACTGCTCAGGACCTCGATGATGACGAAATTACCTTGACGGTAGATCAGGCTAACTACTTCGCCTTCAAAGTCGATGACATTGAAAAGAAGCAGGCCCATCACAATTGGAACCAGTTGGCTTCCAGCCGTGCCGGGTACCAACTTGCTAATGGTATGGACCAGAACATTCTGGCATATATCGACTCTCAGATTCCTACTGCTAACCAGTTGGGTACTGAGTCCGCTCAGGCTACTATTGCTAATAGTGGCTCCCCCGATTACTCACCTCTGGGTATTCTCAATCGCATGAAGCGTGTGCTTGATGAAGCAGATGTCCCCGAGGAAGGTCGTTGGTTTGTTGCTGATCCGTTCTTCTGGGAACTGATCGGTGATGAAGACAGCAACCTGCTGAGTGCTGATTATGCTGAAAAAGGCATCCTGCGTAATGGCCGGGTATCTGACGGCATGATCCGGGGCTTCAACGTCTACATGTCAAATAACCTTGCTACTGTAGGTACTGGTTCTACCGCTACCTCTGGCACCAATGGTACTTGGCTGTTGGCTGGTCATATTTCTGCCGTGGCTTCTGCCGAGCAGATTAATAAGACCGAAACATACCGTGACCCTGACAGCTTTGCTGACGTTGTTCGTGGTATGCACATGTTTGGTCGGAAGGCGCTTCGTACGGAAGCTCTTGTCGGTGCAAACTGGCGTACGGTGTAAGGAGATATAGACAATGGCTACTATTGATCTTACAGTTGCTAATACCACGACCACGGCAGGCTCTCACGCCTCTCGTCGGGGTGTAGCAGGCGTTTACGCCCTCAAGACTCGTGTTACTGCTGCTGCTGCTGTAGCTGCCAAGGGCTCTGCTCTTGCTGCTGCTGATGTAATTCAGGCAGTCGATATTCCTGCTGATACCATCTTGATTGGTGGCTCTGCAAAGGTCGTAACCGCAGACTCTGGCACGACTCTTACCGTAGATATCGGCACTGGCGGTGGTGATACCATCGTTGATGGTGGCGATGCTACTACGGCAGGCTGGCTTGCAGTCGGTACGAATGGTAAAGTATCTGCAAATGGGGCAGTCGTTTCCTCTGCTGATACTCTGGACCTGACTATCGCTACTGCATCTAGTGCAGGTGACGATTGGGAAATCGAAGTTGTTGCTATCGTAGTTGACGCTTCCCCGGACGTTGTTCCTGACTCAGCCTTCGGCTAGTCAACGCAAAAGATATGAGGGAGAGTGGCGTTATGCTGCTCCCCTCTACTTTTCTACCAGCTACTATAATATCCATTAAGGCTCTTTTAGGGGTTTAGTAGATACTATAATAGGACTTATCTAAATGGGCAGCACCTACCTATCACTTACTAATAAAGTCCTTCGCAGGCTCAACGAAGTAGAATTAACGAGTTCTAACTTCGCAACTGCTACTGGCTTCCACGCTACAGCTAAAGATGCTGTTCTGGATGCTATTGAAGAAATTCAGCAAGCTGAGATTGAGTGGCCTTTTAATCACTCTACAGACACTCTAACCTTGCTTACCGATGGAACGACAGAGTACTCCCTTGCTGCTGATGCACAGTCAGTGGATTGGGAGTCTTTTCATTTAGTCGAAGGAGTACCTTCTTCAGCTATTGGAGAGAAGTATCTTCCTGTTGTTCCTTATGATGAATATATGAAGCATGGTACTCGTGCCAATAACATCAATATGACTGCCAGTGAAGCAGGGGAACCAGAGTTTATTTCCCCTACCCAAAATAGCAAAGTAGCCATCTACCCCGGTTATTCTGACTTGGCATATAATGTGACGTATGAGTACTGGCAATTCCCTACAGCAGTTTCTGCACACGATGATACTACAACCATCCCCACTCGATTTGACTATGTAATTGTACAGAGAGCTCTTTGGGATTGTTATATGTTTAGAGATAATCTTGAGTCTTCTCAAATCTCTAAAAGTAGATGGGAAGAGGGTCTGTCGAATATGCGAACTCTCCTAATAAATAAGACACGACAGGTGTTTGATACAAGAGAAATTCAGGATAGAAATCTCCTGACAAGCTTGAGAGTAAATTAATGGATCGCTGGCAGACATTTCCAGTAGAAGCTACCGGAGGGGTTATTGAGTCATCTTCCGTTCTTACTCTAGGAGCTAGAGCCCCCGGCGCACTTATTCAAGGACAGAATATTGAGGGTGCGACAGGTAGAGGCTACCGACGAATTAATGGATTTCAGAAGTATGATACCAACGCTGTCACAGGGACAGGGAAGGTACTAGGAGCGTTCCCCTTTAGAGGGGGCGTAGTAGCGGCCAGAGGGACTGGTTATTACTTTAGTACGGGAAGTGGTTGGTCTATTATTAAGACAGGACTTTCTGGTGGTAAAACAAGGATTGAACGATACAATTGGATTAAGCCTACTATTTGTTTGGTTAATAGTGTTGATTACCCCGTAACCTATGACCAAGATGGCACTGTAACCGAACTTACAGATGCGCCTCAAGGAGCCACTTTCGTACACTCACATAAGCGCCATATGGTGTTTATTAAGGACCAGTCCCTTTTTATTTCCGCTCCCGGTGACGAGACAGACTTTGATGGCGCTAACGGTGCAGCCGAGATTAACATTGGGAAGGCCCTTAATTCTGCTGCTCTCTGGAGAGGCGAGCTTTATATTTTTGGCCCTAATCAGATAAGTCGCCTAACGGGGTCCTCCTCTGCGGATTGGGCTGTAATCCCAGTAACTGAGAGAATTGGGTGTATTGCTCCTGACTCCATTCAAGAACTTGCAGGTGATCTTTACTTCCTAGCACAAGACGGTATCCGTACTATTTCAGGTACAGAGGAAACTGGTGAAGTCAATATTGATACCAAGACCAGAGCTATTGAAACACGAATTGAGGAGGTTATCTCCAAAGCAGGGACGTATGATGTTTCCTCCGTTCAAGTTCCTAGTAAATCCCAGTACCGCCTTTTCTGGGGCTCAGAGAGTGAACCAGCAGAAAGTGCTAAAGGGCTTCTAGGGCATCTTCATACGGACATTCTTCAACTCCCTGAGATTGCTTCGGAGTGGGAATGGTTCGATCTTAAAGGAATTAAAGTATCCTGCTGCGACTATAATTATGAAAATAATGATCTGGTTGTTGTACACGGAGACTATGAAGGGTATGTCCATCAACAAGAGCTTGGATCAGACTTTGATGGAACAACAATTACATCAATTATGCAGTTTCCTTGGTGGTACTATGGTGATCCTGAAAAGAGAAAAGTCCCTCAGAAACTAAGTGTGTATGCCCGGCGAGAAGGTGGCAGCAGTATTAGCTTGGAAAGTCTCTTTGACTTTGAGGAGAATGGAATTATCCAGCCTGCTGCTATTGCTTTGGAGGATTACTTTGTTAGTAATTCCTTCTTTGGGACGGCTGTTTTTGGAACAAATAATTTTGATTCAATTGCTGATGAAACAGCAGAAGTAGGGTTAATTGGCTCTGGGTTCTTCCATTCAGTGAAATTAACATCAAATACGTCAGGAGACACCCCCTACATCGTCGATGGGTTCTCTATTGAGTTTGCACAAAAAGGTAACAGATAATGGCTGGTTATACACGACAAGAAGCAGCAAATATTGTAGATGCGGCAGTTATTGAAGCGTCCTATTTCAACAACGAGTATAATGCTCTTGAATCTGCTTTTAACGCCTCTACAGGCCATGCCCATGATGGCTCCGCCGGGGAAGGCCCTAAAATCTCCCTTACTGCGGCTGTTTCAGGGATTCTTCCTGTTGCAAATGGTGGTACAGCATCCTCTACAGCCTCCGGGGCGAGAACTTCTTTAGGACTTGTTATCGGCACTGACGTTCAGGCGTATGATGCGGGGCTTAATGACATCTCTGGGCTTTCTGTAACGGATGGTAATATCATCGTCGGTAATGGTACTAACTGGGTTGCAGAATCTGGAGCTACGGCCCGTACTTCTCTAGGTGTTCCTTCAACAGCCGAAGCTGCTTTGGTCGCTAATAATCTTAGTGATCTTGCTAGTGCAAGTTCTGCACGAACTAACCTTGGTCTCGCTATCGGAACTGACGTTCAGGCTTATGATGCGGGGCTTAATGACATCTCTGGGCTTGCTGTAACGGATGGTAATTTCATCGTAGGTAATGGAACAAATTGGGTTGCAGAGTCAGGATCAACGGCACGTACTTCTCTAGGTGTTCCTTCAACAACCGAAGCGGCATTGGTTACTAATAATCTTAGTGATCTTGATAGTGCAAGTTCTGCACGAACTAATCTAGGACTTGCTATTGGCACTGATGTTCAGGCCTATGATGCTGGCTTGGCAGACATCGCTGGTCTTGCGGTTACTAATAGTAACTTTATTGTAGGTGACGGCTCTAATTGGGTTGCAGAGTCAGGTGCAACAGCACGTACATCGCTTGGGCTCACAATCGGCACTGACGTTCAGGCTTATGATGCTGGCTTGGCAGACATCTCTGGGCTTGCTGTAACGGATGGTAATATCATCGTCGGTAATGGTACTAACTGGGTTGCAGAGTCAGGTGCAACGGCACGTACATCGCTTGGCCTTGCAATCGGCACTGACGTTCAGGCTTATGATGCTGGCTTGGCAGACATCGCTGGTCTTGCGGTTACTGATGGTAAGTTCATCGTAGGTAATGGAACAAATTGGGTTGCAGAGTCAGGAACAACGGCACGTACATCCCTCGGGGCTGTAGGTTATTTAGATGATATTGATTGGACAGGTGATCATACTTTTAACACTAGTGAGGGCATCGGAACGAGTACTATTTCTAGTACTGTAAATGGTGGCATCAGACATGCTGCATACGAGGCAGTTTTTCCCACCTCTGTATCAAGCGGCATAGCGTTTCGGGTAGATGGTTCTAATACTTCTCACGCTTCTTACTATGATGCAGAAAATGAAGGTATTTTCCTCGTTACAGATACCCCTACCAATTCTACATTCGGGTCGGTTTATACGACTTACTGGAACTCTCCTACGCCTGCAGTTTCTGATGTTTTGATACTTCATAATATTTTCGCTAATGACTCAGGAGCTAACGCTACGAATTTCGGCAGAATCTCCTACACAATGGATAATGTAACGGATACTACAGAAGAAGGTTCTTGGTCTTTCGCTACAATGGTCTCCGGGACTCTAGACACAGATGCAATGGTAATTGGTGATGGTGTTACTCTAGGTGCCCCTACGGGCGGTCTTAAAGGTGCTGGGACATTGAACGCTACAGCGGTCTATGATGACAACACACTCCTCACTGACTATGTAGCTGACTTCTATAATAGCAAACTAGATACTGACCAAGTAGACTTCTATAATTCTCTCTGGACAGGTGATGGCCCTAGTCCTGTAGATACGTTCCTAGAACAGCGCACACAGTCTACTCTCGATGTAGATACGTATATTAACGAGTTTCTGTCCACAGGAAGCCTTCCCGCAATGCCCACTCGTGAAGAATGGTTGGAGGGTAAGTGGAGTACAGGCCAGCTAATTAACTCTCTTTGGGAAACAGTAGAAGTACTAACCCTCCATATTAAAGACCTGAATGAGAGGATTGCGTAATGTCTACTCTACCAAATATCCCACATTTTGAGGAGCTTCTTGAAAGAGCTAAATCTTCTGCTCCGGGCACGGGTCCAATAGTTCAAACGCTTTACGACTACGGGCGACCTTCACCTGAGAAGGCAGAGGATAGAGCTTCAAGGTTAGCAATGGCGAGAGACTTTGCACAAACAGGAGTACAGACTGTACCCAGCGCAGCCCCTACGGCTACGACTACCTCAACACCCAGCGCAGCCCCTACGGCTACGACTACCTCAACACCAACTTCCGGTGATATTGTGGTGACGCAACCTAGCGGTAATGTGTTAAACCTGTCTCAGAATCCTCAGTTTTCCAATCTTAACCCAGACCAGTTACAAGGTATTGCTAATAATCTGAATATGATCTATAATGGATCAGTTAATGGTATTTTTGGTGTCGGAGGAGGCAGTGTCGGAACTAGCGTATATACAGGAACAGGCACTGGTACAGGAGCAGGCACTGGTACAGGAGCAGGTACTGGTACAGGAACAGGCACTGATACAGGAACAGGCACTGATACTGGCTTTGATGTTGAAGCCTTCAACCAGTCTCTTATAGATAACCCAGAATTACCTGAAAATGCTCTGTATCAAGCTGCTCTACAAGAAGTTCAGGCTAACGAGCAAATGCAGGGCGTTCAACTAGACCCTAACGTCCCTCAAATAAGTGCTTCAAATATTCAAGCCCCGGCTCAGACTGATACGCCTCAGATGACGGCTGATACTATTGGAACAGCCACTCCGCAAGTCACGGCTGCTCAGGGAGAGCTCTCTCAGGGAGCTCAAGTAGACCCTGCAACGGGTCTTCCTGTGGCACAAGCTAATGCCGCTCAGGGTACATTATCCCCGGATTCTATTGCTAATGCCCCTACAGGAGAGGTTTCTCAGGACGCCTTAGTAGACCCGGCGACAGGTCTCCCTGCTTCTCAGGCTGTTGCAGAACAGACTACGCTTCCTCCAGAAGCTGTAGCAAATGTGCCACTAGGCGGGTTAAGCCCTGAGTCTATTGTGGAGGCTGCACAGACTAATTTGACCCCGGATATGCAGATTAATGCTGCTCAGGCAAATATGACTCCTGAGCAATTAGTCAATGCGATTGAGTTTCAGGCAACAACTGCTTTCAATAATGCCATTGAGGAAGCTAAGTCGGATGCTATTAATTTCCCTGTTGATCCCAGAGCTACGGTAAGAGAACAGTATCGTCAGCTTACGGATTTTGAGCCGGGCGAAATTCCTAACTGGGCGAAAGGGGCTCTGACAGCCGCTAATCAGCAAATGGCTGCACGGGGTATTAGTTCCTCTTCCATTTCTGGAGGCGCAACTACTGCCGCCGTTCTGCAAGCTGCTCTACCTATCGCTTCTCAAGATGCTAAGATGTTTGAAACAATGCAGCTTAAGAAGTTTGATGCTCGTCAATCAGCAACTATCATGAAAGCTAGTCACATTGCTGCTCTGGACTCTCAGAGTAATAACTTCAAGATTCAGGCAGGTCTTCAAAATGCTCAGACAGCCCTACAGCTAAACCTTGCTAATCTAAACGCAGAACAGCAGTCGAGAGTCGCCAATGCTCAGAACCTGATTACGGTTGCAATGCAGAATACAGGTAATCGTCAGCAGGCAGCTATGGCTAATGCGGCTGCTAATTTGCAGATGGACCTGACGAACTTGGATAATCAAACCAAGGCTGTCATGCAGAACGCTCTCTCAGCTTTAAATGTTACGATGGCTAACTTGGCTAATCGTCAGCAGACTACCCTCTTCAATACCGAAGCTGCCAATGCTTTTGGGATGGCTAATCTTAATAATCGTCAGCAGGCAGCTATGGCAAACGCTCAGGCGTTCTTGCAGATGGACCTGACGAACTTGGATGCTGAAACCAGAACTGCTCTCCAGAACGCTCAGGCGTCTTTGCAGATGGATATGGGGAATCTGGCTAATAGACAGCAGACCTCTATGTTTAATGCTGAGGTTGCCAACAACTTTGGAATGGCTAATCTTAATAATCGTCAGCAGGCTAACATCGCTAATGCTCAGGCGTTCTTGCAGATGGATATGACAAACCTGACTAATGCCCAGCAAACGGCTGTTGTTAATGCACAGGCTAGGCTCCAGTCTATGTTATCAGACCAAGCTGCTGTAAACGCTGCTCGACAAATGAACGTACAGAACGAAGTTCAGCTTGACCAGTTCTTTGCTCAGTTGACCGCTAATATGGATCAATTTGTAGCTTCTCAGCAGTTGGATGCTGACCAGTTTAACTCAACTATGTTGAATCAGAGAGAACAGTTCGATGCTCGTAATGCTATTCTGGTAGAGCAGTCTAATGTAAACTATCTGAGAGCTATTAATACAGCGAATAACCAGTTTCAGAACCAGCAGAACCTTGTTAATTCACAGAACCTGTTGAATATTAGTAATACAGCAATGTCTAATGCAATTATGCTATTTAGAGACAACGCAAGCTATACTTGGAATTCCAATGAGAAGGCAGAGGATAGAGCTTTGTCTCTCGCTATTGCTAACCTTCAAGCTAACACTAACTTGAAACTCGCTGATAAAGAACAGAAGTTTCAGGCTGGGTCCTCTATCGGTGGGGTAATTGGAGGCATCGGAGATGCTTTTGACAGTATTGGAGGTATCTTTGATGGAGGCAGTACTCAGCCCGCCGGGGACTTCTCCTTTGGCTTTGGTGATGATTTTGGAGTAGTAGATACTGATTTTGGAAATATTGGCGGAGGTCTCGATATTGGGACAGGCTCTAATCCAGATTGGTTAGGATTCTAAAGTGGCAGTAGTAACAACAGCAGTCGCAGCAGGAGTTAGCACCGTAGCAAAGGGTGTTGGTGGGGCTATTGCGAAAAAGAAGGCGAAGAAGGCACGGGCTGCACACGCTCAAGCCCAAAAAGCTGCTGACGTTATTGCAGGTAATCCTATTACTGAGCAAGAAGTTAGTGACCCGGGATTTATTCCTCCAGAAGGAGAAGTAACAAAAGCCGAAACTTTCCAATTAGAGGGCGGACTTTTAGGAGACCTTTTTCAACAGGAAGAGAACAGATTTTCATAAACTAATCAGGAGGGAAAATTGATTAGAGTAGCAACAGAAGACGATTTTGATACACTAATATCACTTGGAGAGGTATTTTGCTCAGAGCTAGATAATCTCCCCCCGAATACAACTTATGTAGGGGAGGATGTTAGATCACTTCTAGAGGGACTTACAGAGAGCCCTGACGGGACGATTCTTCTTTATGAAACTGATGGACGGCTAAGAGGGATGATAGGTCTTATCCTTAACCCCTTTTTCTTCGATAATTCCAAGATAGTCGCGAGTGAGTACTTCTTCTATGTAGATGAAGAAGCTCGTTCAGCAGGTATTGGAAGTGAAATAATGGAGGCAGGAATTGAGTGGGCAAGAGAGCATGGAGCAAGTAGTATGACAATGACATCTATCGCCGTTAATAAGCCCACCAACGCAAATGAAGTTTTTCTCAAGTATGGGTTTAAGCTTTTTGAACAGGTATATAGAGCGAGCATCTAATGGCAGCAACAATAGCATCAATAGGAAGTACAGTAAAAACAATCGGATCGGCAGCAAAAACAGTCGGATCGGTTGTCGGTGCCGTAAAGGACGTTGCGGGTGTCTTTAAAGGCGGCGGGGGCAGTAAAGGACCAAGCCTTAAAAGGTATAGAGGAGCAGTTTCTGGGGGAGGCGCAAGTTCCCCTGCAATGATTGCTAACCAGACTGGATCACAGACTAGAACAGGCTCTCCCGAGAAAGCAGAGAGTTATAAAATTAAGCTGTCAGGTTCTGAATATGTTGCCAGTCTTATGAAAGACGCAAATGATGCGTTCGATGTTGAGGAATTGACGCTTAGGGAAATGCAGAAGATTCTTAAAGGTGATGATGTAACATGATAAATAAAGAAATGGCAGAGCAGAAGATTGATGAATTGTCTCATAACGCTGCAATTCCCGGAGAGGCACTAACACAGGCCCCTCGAAGGATGCCCTATGATCGTCCTGCCGCCGAAACAGACCCTAAGAAGATTCTTGACCGGGTATTTAATGCTGTTATGCAGCCAAAAACCGCTGCTCGCTTTCTTGGGATGATGAAGGCCAATATACCTATTGATCTTGTATCAACCACTGTCGTGCATCACCTTGCTACAGAGGGGAAAATTCCTATCACTGCACTTCCTATTGTTCTGCCTCCTATAACTGTTATGCTTTATCGTATGTCAGAAGCAGCAGGTATTGAGCCGGTTGTGAGTAGTGAGAATGCGGAGTTGGATGTGGAAGATATTGATATTGCAATTTCTAAAATGATTAGCCGCAATGACTTGCAGAAGGCCATTGATGCTAATGCCAAGTCTCAGAAGGACTTAACAGGTCTGGAAGATACAGATAAAGGCATGGCTTTGCTTGAAAAACCAGAAGGATTGCTGTAATGGGATCGTTTATGTTAGGTGTGGTTCACGGTATTGGTCAAAGTTATGCGGCCAAGAAAGAACAGGAACGTGAGATGGAGCTTCTTGCAGAGCAGGAGCGTCTTGCGGCTGAAAGAGAAGATAAGAAAGCCAAGAATACTGCTGAGATTCAAAAGGCTGCTGCTCTCCAGAAAAAGATTGACGAGAAGGCAGCTAATATTGAAGCTACTAAAGGGGGGTTAAACCCTTATGTTCGAGATGCTCTTCGTTCCTCTGGTATGTCTCCAAAGAATATAGACGAAGCCACAGAGGCGTACTTCGATCATTATAAGTCTTTTTTCTATGATGCCAAAGGCAACAGGAACCCGGATATTACCGCTGATAATATAGACAAGTATATTAATAAATCCGTAAAAGCGTGGGTTAATTCGGCAGGGTCTTCTTACTTTGATCCTCCCGACCAAGAGACTCCTACTACTACCCCGAATATTAAAACCCCCTCTGACCCGAATATTGAACCCCCCTCTGTTTCAACGAGCATTTACACGGGGTTTTCACCTGTGGAGGATGTTACAGGAGTGCAATCTACAGAGCTAGAGAGAGCAGTGGAAAATCTGGGGGAAGTACATCCTAACCTGTCATATTCAACTAGAACTACCCTCGCCAAAAACATAAAAGATTTGGATTATCTTACCGATGAAGAACTTAGGAAATTTGGCATTAATCCAGAGGACATTGATGATAGTTATAGAGCAGAAGATGGAAGGGTTATTGTAGTATCCCAAATTACTAATACAGAGGATGGCTCTAAATTTAAGACTGTTATAATTCCGGGGACGGGGATTGCACGACAGGGCTCTTTAGCTCGTAATCTTGCTTTTGATGAAGTAGGAGATTTGCAAGATAAAACAAACGCCTCCATTGCAGCAGCACAAAATGCTATTTCACAAACTCGTAACGTGTTACAAGACCCTAATGTTGCTACACAGATTGGTATTCAAGGAAGGTTTTTCTCTTCTCTCTCAGAAGCTGTGCAAGCAGTTCCCGGTGCAGCAGAAATAGTAGAAGGTTTAACAGGTATTGACTTACAAGCTTACGATGCGTCACTTCAAGAACTTGTGCAACAATCTAATGAGTCGGTGGAAGCTTACTTAAATAATTTGAAACAAGCTTTCCCCGGCACAAGGATGTCTCAATATCTAGTGGATAGGGCTAAAGAAAAGGCTGTTGAAGTTAATGACCCCACAGCAACTGTTGGTAAACTTTTGAAAAATGCCGAGTTTATCACGGAATCTAATATGATTTTGACAGGAGAGGCTTTATATTCTCTAGGTCAGAATAAGTTTAGAGGTCAGAGTGAAAAATTTCGTAAGGATAAGATACAAAGAGCTATGTATAACGCCTATATGAGTATGTACACAAGGACTTCCAATAATGAGGCTGTCTCTTACTCGGATAAGCAAATGGAAGCTTTAGAGAGGCAGCTTACTAAACTTGTGGATTATAACTATAAAGTAATTGAACGACAACGTCGAAGCTTCTTTGGAGATTAGGAATGGGCTATTATGATGAGTGGAAGAACAGTGGTCTTCCCATTGAGGAGTTTGACAAACAGTGGCAAGAAAAAAGTGTCTCTGAGGACTCCCCTGCGCCTTCAGAGAAAGAATCTCGTGTAACTGACTCAGGCTTCGACCAACGGACTATTGAGTCTGTAGGAGAGAGCGTAGCTAGAGGGGAACAAGGACTTTCTTATCGAATCATTCCTGATGAAGAAGGGAATGCTCAAAATATTGCTATTTCCTCTCTCGGTTCTACAGATGACCAAGGGGTTTCTCCTGATGTAGAAAGAGCTTTGGAAGGCGCTCGAGGGATGGGTCCTGCAAGATTTCAAAATGCGCCAGAAGAAGGACTTCTTTCTAGAGGAGCTTCTGCTGTAGGAGAGGCAGCAGGAGATGTTGCCTCGTGGGTTACATCTAGCATTTCAACAGCCGCTGATGCTTTGCTTCCCGGAGAACCGGTGAAAGCTACTTTCGATTTCATTAAGGAAATTGGGTGGGATGTTGCCGAAGACATCTCGAATATTGCAGATTATGGCTTAAAAGACCCGGTTGCTGTACCTGATTGGGCTGTTGAAGTAACGGGAGTTAAGAACCACAATACTGTTATTCAAGACATGTTTGGACAGTTTAAGGCGGCTCCTAATAAGGGGCTTGAAGACCCTTTTATGCGTTTTAAGTTTGCCGTAGGAGAGTATGTCGATATTGGAGATACTCGTATGCTTGAGAATATCTTTCGACAGCAATACCCAGAAGGCTCTCTTATTGAACACGATGGAGTACTTTTCTTTAGAAAAACTCCCGAGGATAAGTTGGACGTAGTTGATCCTTTTGTTCTTGGTAACGGCGGCGGATTCTCAGAGTTAGGCCGTGATTTAGCGGAATTTGCGGCGTATATCCCCGGAATTATTGGGGCTGTTTATGGAGAGAAAGTAGGAAAACGTCTTGTTAAGAAAGCAGGGGAGAGACTCCTCTTTAAAGCTCCTGTTGCTCCTCTTCCCTCTGGCGTAGGAAGCCGTTCAGCGTCAGATGTTTTGACCGAGGGAGGACAGGAAGCTATTAATGATGCTTTTGGGGATAAGTTCTTAAAAGAGATTACTCGAAAAGCAGAGGCGGGAGAAGCTCTCCAACTAAACGCTAACAAGTTTTTATCCAATAGGAGGATAGCTGCTCCTGTTACTACAGCAACTCTCGGAGAAGCTATGACTCAAGGTATTGCTGTCTCAGGGTTTACGTTAGCTAATGAGGACATGAGGGCTGCTTTAGATAAAACTCTAGATGAAATTGAAGAAAACGATGGACAAGTAACAGAAGCAACTTACGACTTCCTTATCCGGGCTATTGCCCCTACGATTGCCGAGGAGTCTCTTTATGGAGCGGCTGGAGGATATGTAGGGATGAGGTTCCTCCCCGGCATAGGGAAACGAGTAGGAGCTACGGCAAGAGAAGGCTCAGGAGGGGGACTTATCAAACTAACTCCTGAGCAGGAGGATTATCTTAAGATTTATTCACGTATTGTTTCTGGAGACCCAAAGGATATTCAACTCTTAGCTGCTCAGATTGTAGATCAGAACCCCTTGATGGTTAATACCTTCAAGTACCTTGCCCAGTTTAATAAAGGGTTTAAAGAAAGAGTAGCTCGACAAGGAGAGCGTATCGTTTCAGCGACGAAGGAAGCTATTGAAGGAGACTTTAATAACTTTAGTGAAAATGTTACCGGGGCCCTTGTTAATGTTAGAAATGATTTGAGGGATCATCTCTTTAGTGCTGCCCAATTAGAACAGATGTATAAGGACCCGGAGAAATGGGAGAATGGTCTTCTCGATTATCTTGGGACCTATCACTCTATGACAAAGACGGCAGTTAATCACGCCTACAACCTCTTTGAAGAGGTCTCTGGTATTACTAAAGATAGGCTTATGCTGCGCTCCCGAGGGTTTAACCAAGCAGCAGAGGATGCTTTATCTTTTGTTTCAGAAACTGCGTGGAAGCGAGGGCCTGATGGCAACACCTTTGAGATTGATGCTAATTTTTCTCCAGAGTTTCGTCCTTTCTATGAAGTTATTCAGAAGTTTAAAAATAGCAATCCTGTAGATGGGGCCGGACTTACTGACGAAGTAAGTTACGCCTTTGTTGCTAGTATTCGTAACGACGCCTATAATACTGCAAAGTACTATAGAGGTCTTGGGATGAATAGACATGCTGGTGCTCTAGAAACTTTGTCGGCAAGAGCGACATACATGCTACAAAACCTAGATGAGTCTCTAGCGTACACTCCTTCCGAGCGAGTTCAAGAGGGTATCAAATATCTTCGAGAAGCAGAGGAAATGCACCGATTGAAAGAAAATGTTAATGTGGTAACTACTTTCATGGACGCCTTTGGTTCGGTAGGGCGACAATACAATAAAGATGGAACTTACATCCCCACCACTCGGACTAGTAATATGACAATTCGAGAGTCAATTTCTAATATCATTGATGTTTATGGAGCAGGGAGTTCGAAAGGTCTTGGGGGTTGGACGCGTATTGAGGAAGCAGGCTATGTAGATGACGTTTATAACAAACTTGTAGAGACTGTTGGGGGGTCTCCTCATAAACAAAGGTTGCTTGATTCCGCTATTCAACAGAAGAAATATGAGATGCTTTGGGAGGCTTTTGGGTCTCAAAACGGAGAGAAAATCCTGAATGTTCTTGATGGGACTCCCGATCACGTAAAGAAGATTTTGTTTAGAGAAGGAGAGGAGACCTCCCTTCGGAAAATTGCTAATACACTGACTTCCCTAGACGGCAGATTAGTGGAAAGATGGGCGGATACTCTTGATAGTAATATCGACTTTGCTGACAAGCTTTTAAATTTGGAGGCCTCTTCTGTTGTATTTGAACGTCTATTCAAAGCTTCTTTCGATGATGCAGGACAGGTTAATGAACTCGGAAGGAACCTCAAGAAGACTATCTTTGACGCAGCAGTTGATAGGGCCTCTAGAACTAAAGAGGGCTTTGATAAACTGAAACCAGATGCTTTAGAAGATGAACTTAAAAACATCTTTGACTCCCCGCTTGGTGATCTTTATAGTACAAAGGAGAAAGAAGAAGCAATGAAGCTTATTGGTATTTCACGTAAGATTACTAATCTTGATGTGGACGCTGGTACTGCCATCGCTGCTCAAGGTGCTGTCGGTGGAGCTACAACGGACCTTTTGAATATTCTCTCAGGCGGAGGAGTTACTCTCAATAGGATTATATCAGGACCTGTAGGTTCCCTAGTAAAGAAGCAAGCTTTCTCTAAGCTCGCTTTCTCTCCTGAACTCCAAAGTATGTTGTTAGGTGAAGTCACTCGGCCTGCCCCTATTAAGAACTTTGCCTCTATCCTTGTATTGATGGATAATGCCTTGGAGTCTATTAGCGAGGCTCATACGACTAGTGAATGGAACTCAGATGACACGCTTCAAGCTCAAGTGGAGGCATCTACCGGACTAACACTTGATGATCTTCAAGGCATGGGAGAGGTTCAGGATTCTCTTGTACCCTCCCCTATTATCCCTATGGAAGAAGAGGTTATGGAAGAGGAGGAGGAATCTTCTCTTGAAGAAGGGTCCCTTCCTTTACAGCCATTAGACCCAGATTCTGGTGTAGAAACAGAAGACGGCTTTATTTTTGGAGGAAGGAACTAATGCAAAAATATTTCGTCCCGAATGTTGATGAGGACGGTAATCGGATTACCCAAGCTCAGGCTTTTGAGCTCCTTGAACGCAACCCAGAGCGATATAAAATAAACCCTATCGAAGGAGACAGAACAGGCCCCTCCTTAACAACAGAAGAGCCTATTCTTGATGCTGATCCTAACGTCCCTAATCCTTTTAGTGGCGATATGACTGGTTCATCTACTACAGAAGGCCCTCGTGAGGAGCTTAAAATGGTTCCTGCAAGTGATCCTGTAGATACTTCTGAGTACGATAGAGCCCTCTCCCGTCTTGTCTCTGAGCGAGATATGTATGTGGTACAATACGATTATCTCAAGGATAAAGGGATCGAAGACCCCGAACGCTATAAAGAAATCGAAGAGAAATTCCCATCACTCCAAAGTGACATTGAAGAACTTGAAGCTGCAAAGGCAGCAGGCATCCCCCTTGATGACTACCCAACTTCTGAGTTTTTCAACCCGGATGCACCTTCGTCAGTCTCTCTTCAAGAAATGTTGAATGACCGTCAAGGTCCAGAAGTGTCTCCTCCTGAACTGAACTCAAACAGTGTCCCTCCCGCTGACGACGAAGTTCAGGAGGGGGCTTCCTATGGTAGTGAAGAAGAAAAAGCCCTTCGTGAGTTAATCGAAAAGGTGAAGGAAGATCGAACTCTATTAGGGTCTATTTTTGAAACGCCGGGGTGGGTCAGAGGCGAGCAAACTATCCAGAACGCCCTCAAACAAATACAGAACATTGAGAAGGAGAGAGAGGCTCGTAACAAAAAGTCTGATCCCGCAGACCTCATAGACCTTTATGACTATCATCGAGAAACAGTAGAATCCGGGAAGACTCTTATAAATGACGATGGGACGGAAACGACTGTTTATATCACAGGACTCCCTGTAGGAGATATGATTTATAATGTTCCGGGGTATATAAGAGAAACTGGGGAGAAACTTGACGCCGATAACCCCAAAGATCGTGAAAGGCTGCTTGAGATTTGGGGGGATGACATTGAAGCAGGACGGTTTGAAGGGTTTCCTTTAGAATTTTATGGCCCTATTCGGGATCACCCGGCTAATGTCCGTGTCCGAGAGATTAAGGAGAAGATTAACGCTGATAGTATGAAAGTCCCTCCTGAGTACTCAGAACCTACTGAGGAGATTGATCTCCAAGGATTCCCCGAGGACTTCCTACAGCAGCAGATGGATTTTGAGAACACTACAGGGAACTATGGGCTTCACTCCGATAGAGGCTCCGAAGTAGGCGGTAAAGATCGGAAAACGCTGGGCTTTGGCATTAATACTGAGGATTCTGCTTTTGAGCGACGTTTCCGTGACCTTACAGGAGAGAATCCTAGCTCCTATCTAGCAGGGGATAGTAAGATAAGTCTTACGAAAGCTAAAAAGTGGCTTATCGCTTACTTGAAAGAGGCTGAGAATGATGCTAGGAAGCGTGTAAGTAACTTCGATGAACTGCCTCCGCCCGCTCGCCTCGCGATCACTGATATGGCGTTTCATATGGGCTCTACCAGCTTAGGAGGATTTCCTAAGATGATTAAAGCCTTGGAAGAAGGTAATTGGGAAGACGCTATCAAGGAATATAAAAATTCAGATTACTATTCCAAAGCAAAAGGCGGTAATGTAGAAAGAGTAAAGAGAAATTTAGAGCTATTTGAAGAGGGCTTTAGGGAGGCGCAGGAAGACCCTATCGTGGGAAAACCCTTCGGGACGTTGAGTCCCGATGACCCAAATCTTTTAACTCAAATATCTCGCTTTATAGGAAGAAACACGGGGGATACTCGTAGGTCTCATCAAGTTGCAGATAAGTTGGCGGGGCTTTTTGATTTTACCCCCGCAGGGGATGTCTCTTTGGCTCAGGATGCTAAAGGTGAATTTATGAGAGGAAATAATTGGGAGGGAGTGGGTTTAGCAGGAATGGCGGCTCTCGGGATTTTATCTCCAATTCCTATTAGCAAACTGAAAAATCTCAAAAAAACTACTAAAGTAAAGGACGAGTCGGGAGAACCTCTAAATGTTTATCACTCCAGCAACCAAGAGTTTAACGAGTTTAAAGAGGGAGCTCCCATATTCTTTTCTCCCGACCCAAAAGTATCACAGGAATTTGGGAAATTACATGGTGAAGAAGGTCTATGGACTGGAGAATTTAATCTTAATATAGAAAACCTCTATGACTATAAGAAGCCCGAACATAGGGAATTAGCTGAACAATGGATAGAAAACAATTCCACTGACATTCCTTTAGGAACGGCTGATGACTTAAGAGATCAAATTTATTCCGGCCAATATCAGATCATAGAGGACCCTGAATTTATCGAAGATGTTATTAAAGGCAATGGCTTTGATGGAGCTCTCGTTTCTGAGTATAGAGGAGGTCCTGTAAGCTATATGGTTTTTAATGACGATCAAGTTATTCCTTCTGCACAATATAAAAACGCTTCCCAAGAAGCTCTTCTCAAAAACACGGACATTGACATACCTGAGAGAGTTATTAATATTGAGGGAATTAGACACGATAATCCCGGGGGAAATTGGTTAAAGTCTAAAAGAGAAGATGCTGCTGAAATGGCTAAAGAACAAGGAAGACCTTGGATAAGTGGGGCAGCTACAGCATACACAAAAGCCCCGGTGACTTTGCCTGTAGACGAGCTACGGAAAATAAAAGGATACCGTAACGAGAAGAGAGTACCCGGAGAGGGACAGTATGAAGATTTAATTAAGAAAGTAAAAGAAGAGGGGTTTAAAAAAGACGACACTTCTATTACGGTTGTAATTGACTATACAGGTACTCCTTATGTACTTGAAGGAAATACTACAATATCTGTCGCTAATGATCTTGGGATAAATTCCTTACCAGTTGAAGTAAAGTGGTATGAAGGGGGAGAACTTATTGATGGAGGATTTACTCCTGAGTATGTAAATTCCTTAATAAAGCAAGAAAAACCTTGACATTTACTTTTATTTCATTATAACTAGTAGATTCTTAAGGAGAAAACTAATGGAAAATCTAGTAAAACGACTTCAAGAGCCAAGTACGTGGGCTTCACTCGCCGGTTTGGCTGTTATCGCAGGCGTATCCCTTGACCAGTTCAATGAGTATGTTGCTGCTATTGCAGGGGTTTTCGCGTTCATAGGTATTTTCCTTTCTGAAAAAGGAGGAACTAATGACGAAGATTCTGCGTAAAGCATTTGACGAGGCTTTCAAGCAACTCGACAAAGAATTCTCACTCTCATGTCATGCTTAAGAAGCTCAAAAGTATTTGGCCTCGTTATCCTCGCTGGCCTTCTTGGAGGGGGTTGCGCCGTAATTCCGGAGACGACTTGCAAGGAAACGAGAGTAATAAAAGCCCCGCTACAGATCGGGCCGGTAGTGTTCCTACCGAAAATCAAACAGGAGGTTGATTGTTATGAAGAAACTACTTACACCATTCGTTACACTAATGACGATAATGATTAGTACTGCTGCTATGGCGGGGGACTCTAATCGTTCGTTCCAAGAAAATAAAGATGCACTTTTTGACTTGGAGCTAGGGGGTAAACCGTGCTCTCGGAACTTCTTTTCACTCACCATTGATGGTGGCACGGCTTGCTCCAATATTCCGAATACCTACCTCTATAAGAAAGAACTCGTCAATGCAGACGGGTCTCGTACTAAGACAAAGGAAGTACGGGAGTTTATCGATAATTACTCGGAGAAAGCATCCATCTCTCCAGATGGTACTGAATCTCTAGAAATCACGATTACTTCCAAGATTTCCGCTGATACTAATATCGGCACTTCTCGGAACATCAGTCTTGATGACTTGACTAATATCTTTGGTAACGCTGAGACAGCCTCAAAGCTTCGTCAGACGATGTCTCACGGCCTTGCTGCTGCTCGGAGATCACACCAAGAGCCTGTAGAGGCTCCTAATTCTAATTAAGAAAGCAATAATTATGTTCAAATCAGTGCAACCAAAGAAGAAAATAACCCGTCCACAGAAGGCAGCTAAGAAACAAATGAAGTCTAACCAGAAGGCAGTCAGACATTTACAAGTTAAACCTCCTGCTAAAGTTTATGGTAAAACGGCGGGTGCTGCTAATAAGAGAAATGCCTCTGTCGCTAAAAAGAGAACTCCCCCTGTCTCCGCAGCTAAAAGAACGCCACTGACTCCCAAAAGAACGCCTAAAAGAACGCCACTGACTCCCAAAAGAACGCCATTGACTCGTCGTAGAACAACGGCTACCAGAGTTAAATAAAAGGGACTAAGTAATGTCTAGCCTTACCACATATCTGAAGGATGCTCTTTATAATCATGTATTGAGGAATACTTCCTATACATCCCCTACAACAGTATATTTGGGTTTGATGACGGATAATCCTACTGATGCAGGGTTGCAGACTGCCGAAGTGGATGACCACCCTAACTATACGAGTGGTTATTCACGACAGGCTATTGCGTTTGATGCGCCTTCGGATGGCTCTGGAAGTAATTCAGCAGAGGAGTCTTTCGGTGCAGTCGTGACGACAGGCTCTATGACTATCACCCATGTAGCTTTGTTTGATGCTGCTACAGCAGGTAATATGTTGATGTACGCAGCACTTACTAGTACTAAAGAGATTTCTAATGGAGACATTTTCAAGTACCCAGCAGGGAATTTGACTTCGGAGTTTGATTAATGAGCTTTCACGCACGATTGGTTGGTAGTACGCCAACACAGCCCCGTATCCACATTAACGCCTTGGTGGCGGCTATGGAGTTGTTCAGCTTGATTGGACATCCGTCGGTGGCGCAGATAGAGGAGGGGTTTGATCTTGACCCGTCTGATGCGGAATGGGTGCAATTCAAGCAGATGTATGACGGAGCAACGAACAAGCGCCGTTTTTTGGCGATTGCGGCGAATTCGATGCGTTTGGCGGAAGGCGCTCATTTTGGGATGGATGACAGCACGACCTTCTTTTCTAGGCTTACGAGCGCGACCAGCGGGGCTTAGGTTATGAGCCTCTATGCTTCTGTTGTCGGGTTTCAGGCTAAGACTTCGACGGGTACGCTTGACATTACCGGTGACATGGATGGTAATCAGCCCAAGGCCGCGTTGTTTTTTATGTCGGAGGAAACCACTCTTTCCAACACACCTTTGACGCCCTTCCATTTCACGATGGGCATGACGGACGGGACGAACGAGTTTTATTCTGTTGTGCATTCGGAAACAGGTGTGACCACGACGGACGACTACAGTGCGGCCTATACCGATGCTGTTTTGAGGGGCTTGGATGGTTCTGGTTCGCAGACATACAAGGCTGCTTTTGATAGCTGGATAACGGACGGTGTGCGGATTGACTGGACTGATGCTGCGCCTTCTGCCTTTCAGGGGTTTGTTGTGCTGCTTGGCGGGTCTGACCTTGCAAATGCCTATGTCGGGACTTGCGGAACGGGTGCCACGGTTACTGATCCCGGTTTCTCGGTAAATCAGGTAATTATGGCGGCGATTGGCACGGGTATTGCCAGCGGCACGGTTGCTAACGGCGCACATATGATGTTTGGCATGGGGCTTGATACCAGCACGTTCAGTAATAGTACGTCTTCCAATTTGGGTTGGTCGTTTCTAATGCGGGATGGATTGGGTACGTCAGCACCGGGTTCTGTTTGGGAAGATGCTTTCGTTATTTCCAAGATGAGAGATAACGGGTCAACTGGTTTTGATTACAACATGACGGTTGGCACGTGGAGTTCCAGCGGTTTTACGACGACGAGCGACAATAGCAACTCGGACAAGGTTGGCTATCTGGCGCTGGAATGGAACAGCAGTTGTGATGTTCGTTTAGAGCCGCTGGACAACAACAATTATACATCCACGGGCGTGAACAAGCACGATTACGGTGTGACATTTGGCGGCACTGGAACGCCGGTTCTTAATATGTTGTCTGGTAGCAATTCAAGGCGAGACACTGGCCTCCGCGATAATAATGACGCCGGTGGTATGCACATTGCAGCGACGGATGGTACGACAGACAAAGCTGTCGGCGGCGGTGTAGATGATGGGGTGTCAACAACGGCGACTGGCTCCAATGCCTCATCGAAATCTCTCGCTATCCCTAATCCTTTTGCGCCACATAGCAGCAGTGCATGGATCAGGGCAACATTTGATAGCTGGGCCACAGATGGCGTGAACCATAATTATGACGCAGTTGCCGGTGGCTCAAATTATCACTATCTTGGTTGGGTGGTCGTTCCGTCTGGTTTGACGGCTAGTGTCGTCGGGACCGGCTTGCTGGATAGTCAGAAACTTTCACGAATGAGGTTGGCACGATGAATTATATAGGCGACTTTGCCGCAGACGAAACGGTATATCTGAATTTCGCCAGCTACGACAGCAACGGCGCGTCTGTTACGTTGACTGGTCTGGCTACCAGCGATATTGAGGTTTACAAGAACGGCAGCACGACCCAGCGCAGCAGCGATGCAGGGTACACGGTCTCGACGGACTTCGACACGATCACCGGCATTCACGCTATTTCGATTGATACCAGCGACAATACGGATGCTGGTTTCTTTGCCGCAGGTAATGATTACGTTGTGATTGTGTCCAGCGTCACTATTGACAGCCAGACGGTCAGCTTTGTTGCTGGTTCGTTCTCGATTGAAAACAGGTTCATGCGGGGGACGGATAGTGCTGCCTTGGCTACAGATTTAGCCACAGTCGATACGAATGTTGACGCCATTCTTGTGGATACCGGCACGACAATTCCCGCACAGATTACGGGGTTGAATGACCTGTCAGCCGCCCAAGTCAATGCCGAAGTTGACACTGCAATTTCTGATGCGGCATTGGCGACGGCAGCGAACTTGGCGACGGTTGACACGAATGTCGATGCTATTCTCGTGGACACGGGCACGACTATTCCGGCACAGATCAGCGGGTTGAATGATATTTCAGCAGCCGCAGTTAATGCAGAAGTCGATACAGCCCTTGCCGACTATGACGGCCCGACGAAAGCCGAACTTGACGCTGGTCTGGCGGCGCTGAATGACCCTGATGTTGCCAGCATTGCCGATGCAGTGTTGGATGAAGCATTAGCAGGGCACGTTACAGCGGGGACGTTGGGTAAAGCAGTATCAGACATTGAGGCCGACACGAACGAATTGCAGAGTGACGATGTGCCAGCACTGATTGCTGCGCTAAATGATTTATCCGCAGCCCAAGTCAACGCAGAGGTTGACACGGCGATTGCTGATGCGGCATTGGCGACATCGGGTGCGCTGGCGACAGTTGATGCCATTGTAGATGCCATCCTTGTAGACACAGGAACCACCATACCTGCGCTGATTGCAGCCCTGAACGATCTAAGTGCTGCCCAAGTCAACGCAGAAGTGGACACGGCGCTTGCCGATTATGATGGCCCAACGAAAGCTGAACTGGACGCTGGCTTGGCGGCACTGAATGATCCGACTGCGGCAGCGATTGCCGATGCGGTGCTGGATGAAACTCTGTCTGGACACACGACAGCAGGGACATTAGGTAAGGCTGTTTCTGACATCGAGGCCGACACAAACGAGCTACAGACAGACGATGTGCCGAGTTTGATTGCCGCGTTGAATGATGTGTCTGTCAGTGATATCCTTACAACTCAAATGACAGAGGCTTATGCTGCCGATGGCGTTGCTCCTACTCTTGCTGAAGCTATCTTCATCATCCAGCAGACTATTGGAGACTTTGCAATCGATGGTACGACTATCAGTGTGAAGAAGTTGGATGGCTCTACAGAAGCTGCTACGTACACTCTGGATGACGCTCAAAGTCCTACAAGCCGTACTCGGACAACCTAATGTCAATCGCAACTATTGTAACGGCAGGTTTTGGTAGCTTTGGAAGTATTTCCTTTGTAACCACAAGAGGGTATACTCCTTTTGTTCCTCCTGCTGTATATGGATCAAGGGCTAATATGAATGTATCAGTTACGTTGACGGTAGGAGAGAATACTCAAGAATACTCCTTAGAGCCTAATACAATGACGGCCATAGGGACTCTCGATGCAGGTAATTTTAATACCTTTGTTAGACAGAGAGCAAGACCTCTCCGTTCAAGGGCTTTTCATAAAAAGGGTTAAATAATAATGGAAATTTCTTGGATGGAACCTCTTCTCGGATATGGACCTCTAGGTCTGTGGCTCGTATGGCAACTCTACAGGGACAAAGTACAATCTAAAACTATTATAAACCTGACGCAAGCCTTGAATGAAGCCTCTTCAAATCTTAACACAGTTGCGACAGCTATCACAGATATCCGTACTCATTTAATGGGGAGGGGAAGATAGTGATAAGCAAGAAGAAACTTTTTCTTAAATGCGATCTTAAGGCGGAAGAAGCGATTGAGAAGCATAAAGAAGCCTCAAAAATACTTAAAAATGAAATTGATAAATTATCTCGACAATTAAAAAGAGAGAGAGTAATAGATGCTTAATGTACATGCCTTAGATATTATTAGGGACTACACAGGGTACTATCTGGTTATTATTATGTCTATCTGGGTATATCAACGCAGTCAATGGATTGCAAATACCTCTGGTAGTATGCAGACGGATGCTAGAGCGGTTCAGTGTGTAGCTATCTGTATGATCTTCTCAATTATATTGTGGCAGGTTTTTTGGGGAGATATAGGAACTACTATTGAAACGGTTGGCTTTGTTCTTCTGGCTATAGCTACAAGAATCTGGTTATCCATTAGTGCTGGTATGGCAGTTGTATCTCATTGGAATCTCATAGAAGGTACAGATAGTAAGAGAAATTTTAAACGGCTCGGCATGATATCTGTTTTAGCTGTTATAGCTCTTTTAGTTGTTATGGTTTTCTAGTTTGTTTTTACTAGGCACCCTCTTTGGAATCTTTCTATCAGCCCTTGTGGGCATTTATCTTTGGATTAAACTTGTTGTGAAGGCTCTCCTGAGCTTCTAAGCGCCTCCCAAGACACAGGGTATAATTCGGATACAATATCATTAATACTCTGTGCAATCTCTCGGGTTTCTCTCTGAGAGTCCTCTTTCAATCTCAAACTACATACTCTGGCAAAAGCTGCTACACTCCCTGTCCACATCCATTCGGTGTACATGGATTGAGGGAGAACCATTCGTGCTTGTTCAGGACACACACCCGAATTCAAAAGGTCCTCATATAGTTTACGACAAGAGGAAGCAACAGTACGAACAGCAGAATCAATAGGCATCGTGTGACGAGGCCGTTGTAGTCGATCAACAGTTTCTCCTGAGCTCCCTTGTTTAATACTTTCCTTTGGTCGCTTACGCCATTCATCAGGAAAGTAGAACTCGGGTTCATCATCAACATAACGACGAGAGACTTCATTCCATACTAAACCTACTTGGTGCTTCCCAAGTTGACGAGCAACAAAGATTGGTGCCTTAACTCTCAAAGTAATCGACGTATGCCCAAAAGGTGTCCAGTGATTGTGGTCAGCAAGATATTTAATCAGCTTCTTATCCTGCCCTGAAAGGTCATTACTAAGTTTTGCGAAGCTAACTCGGGCTGCATTGACGACACTAAGGTCATCCCCCATGTGAATTACGTAATTTACGTCCATTTCTGCTTTTTTCCTTGGTTTATATGGCTATTTTAGCCAACTCCTATTAGAGAGCATCCTAGCCCCCCTAGCGTGGATATTTTTTCTAGGTATAGTACGGTGTACCTCAGTCCTGAACTTCCTCTGACAAGTCATCCTCGGAAGCCTTTTTTTCCAATTTCATCAAAAAATCAGTACGATTCATCAAAATCTGATTTAATCCCTCAGAAAGAGGAATAATCACTTTTGCAGTCAAATCATTCGTATCTCGGATAGGAAAAAAGGTCTTAAGATTCTCTTGGAGGCTAAATTGTTGTCCAAAGCTGGAGTCTCCTTCTCGATCAAGTTGGATCGTCCCTTCTTTTTCATCAAAGGAGATAACTTCGTTATCCATGACAATTCCTCGCAAGGACATTACCCCGCCATCTTCCAACTTGAAAGCAACTTCGATTTTAATTTCTGTATGTCTCATGAGTAAAACACCACTACTACAATTCTAGCTTCATCTAGATTCCCTCCTCGTTCTCCCCAAGCCTTTGCGGGATACCTGCTGTGGAAATACCGAGCAGGATATGTAAGCATCCTATTATACCGGGCAGAGACAACAAAGTCCAACCAGAAATTAAATGCACCCGGAGAATTAAGAACACAATCATGGTAGTCTATATCATGGTCAAAATGATTCTCTCCCCCATGTTCCAACCAAAAGGCAGTTCCGTCGGAGACTTGTCGGGAATCATTAGGGGAAGGTTGTGTTAGATACAACACCCCTGCTCGTTTAGGCTCCACACCCTGTACATCTAGATCACAATGAATACGATCCTTAGTGTCGAAGTCACTGGTGTTTACTCGGTAGTACATTGTGATAGGCTCTACGGGAGTTCCTTCTTTTTCCTCTAGAGTTTTAATAATGACTTGCTTAAAGCTCTCAGGAACCTCACTAACAAGCATACTTACCTCTTCGTCCAGAGGATACTCAAACAGAGCTTCCGGATTATCTACGAT